>Ga0098069_100169_pt1 | contig 37326 bp, 40 predicted proteins | sample 27_taG_FD_92584 | JGI IMG/M metagenome (GOLD analysis project Ga0098069, IMG submission 92584) | Marine viral communities from Cariaco Basin, Caribbean Sea - 27_WHOI_OMZ | ecosystem: Environmental > Aquatic > Marine > Oceanic | place: Caribbean Sea: Cariaco Basin | collected 2014-11-09
AGAAGTAACTTTCTGGAGATTTCACAATAATTTTTCTCACTTCCCTACAGATTTTGAAATGAGTAAACTAAGAGTTACCGTTTGGGATATTGCACGAGGAAATTATGATGAGATGATTTCTAAATTAGAAAAAGTAACAAAAGTCTTAAAAGAAAAATCATCTGAAACGCCTTTTGGCATTTACACCAATGAATTCTCCTCTACGAAATCAGGTCAGGATTTATCTGTAGTCTATTTCTTTGATGATTTTGCCCGGTTAGGGAAAGATCAAAAACTTAAAGAGAAATTCGATGAAGTTCATGGCTCAGGTTCTTTTGATACTTTCGCACAGGAATGGATGGAAATTACCAACGGTGCCACACAAGAATTATGGATATACAACCAAAGCCTTAGCGGTATTGGGCCACAGGTGACTACCTCTACAGAAGATTAGAACATTTTTAGACCAATTATTCACAAAGCCTGCCTTGATAAATTCACGGCAGGCTTTATTATGAAATTCTTTTTAAAGATTTTCAATACTCAGCTAATACTACATCCATAGGTTTTACCTAATCTTAAGCTTGAAAATTAGATTTTAATTACTGAAAAATGAAGAATTTCTTATCTTGTAAAAAATTAACGACCTATCATGTTTGAGTTTGACCAGGAAACCTGGATTTACTTCGCGCTCATAGCGGTTTTTCTCATTTATTTTATTTGGAATTCACGCAGGGCCAAAAAGAACCGAAAAGCCCGTAAAAATAGAAATTTCAGAAGACGTTATATGGAACGTCGGAATGATGAAAAATCAAAAACCTAAACCTGAATACATATTGGCTTAAATCTTCGTTTTGTACCTTTGAAAGATAAATTCCCATAGGCGAATTAAGCAAAAACAAAACATTATATGAAGATTTATACTAAAACCGGTGATAAAGGTACTACAGCATTATTTGGAGGCACGAGAGTTCCAAAACATCATATTCGCATAGAGAGCTACGGCACGGTAGACGAGCTAAACTCTCACATTGGACTTATCCGCGATCAGGATACCGGAGAACACACTAAGAAAATATTGAGTAGAATTCAGGACAGACTCTTTACTATTGGGTCAACCCTGGCTACAGATCCAGAAAAGCAAAAATTGAAGAGCGGCAAAGACCGTTTAAGCATTCCGAAGATTTCAGCTGAAGATATTGAATTGCTGGAAAAAGAAATGGATAAAATGAATGAAGAACTTCCCGAAATGACTCATTTTATTCTTCCCGGCGGCCACCAAAGCGTGTCATTCTGTCACATAGCTCGTTGTGTTTGCCGTCGCGCAGAGAGGCTTGCCACAGCTTTATATGAAATTGAAGCTTTTGATGAGGCTGTATTACAATACCTTAATAGACTTTCTGACTACCTATTTGTGCTGGCACGGATGTTGTCTAAAAGATTACAGGCCGAAGAGGTGAAATGGATTCCTGAAAAATCATAAGATCTCAAGGCGCGAGCAAGGATTATTTACAAAACTACATTAGAGCTGCTCAAAGGAAATAACATCATATTTTCATGAGAATCCCTAGAGCGTTTAAATCTCGATAATGGAGTAAAATTTATAATTTTAGCGTAAGTTCTTAACAGTATTGATTAAATAATAGATTTTTTTCTTGGCTATTACCACAAAAAATTTATTTTTGCAAAAATAATAAACCTGATCAACCCATGTATTGGACTTTAGAATTAGCATCTTATTTAAGTGATGCACCCTGGCCAGCAACTAAAGACGAGTTAATTGACTATGCGATTAGAACCGGTGCTCCGTTAGAAGTAGTTGAGAACCTGCAGGCAATTGAAGATGAAGGAGACTCGTATGATTCTATTGAGGAAATTTGGCCCGATTATCCAACTGATGATGATTATCTTTGGAATGAAGATGAATATTAAATAACAACACGCAAAAAATAGAAAAAAGTCTCCAAAGTGAGGCTTTTTTTTTGCGTACATTTGAACCCCGTATTAAACAAAAACTATTATGAGTTTTTTAAATTCTGTATTGAAAGTATTTGTTGGCGACAAATCAAAAAAAGACGTCAAAGAAATACAACCTATAGTCGATAAGATAAAGGCGCTGGAAGGTGAGTTTGAAGCCCTTTCTTTAGATGAACTTAGAGCTAAAACCACAAGTTTTAAAGCAAAGATCGCTGAAGCTTTAAAAGATATAAATAAACAAATTAAAGACCTGGAAGCCGAGGCAGATGCCAGTGATGACATTACCAGGAATGAAGATATTTATGCTGAGATTGATGCATTAAAAGCAAAGTCTTATGAAGTATCAGAAGGCGTTTTAAATGAAATCCTTCCCGAAGCTTTTGCTACCGTAAAAGAAACCGCCAAACGCTTCTTCCATAACGAACAACTTAAAGTTAAAGCATCAGAATATGATCGTGAACTTTCTGCCGAAAAAGACTATGTAAATCTTGAGGGAGATCACGCTATTTGGAATAACTCCTGGGATGCTGCCGGAAAACCGGTTACCTGGGATATGATCCATTATGATGTTCAGCTAATTGGTGGTGTCGCCATGCACCAGGGTAAAATTGCAGAGATGCAAACCGGTGAAGGTAAAACCCTTGTGGCTACCTTACCAATGTACCTTAATGCCTTAACCGGGAATGGAGTGCACCTTGTAACGGTAAACGACTACCTGGCCAAAAGGGATAGCGCCTGGATGGCTCCTATTTTTCAATTTCACGGCCTAAGTGTAGATTGTATAGATTACCACAGGCCAAACTCTGCCGCCAGAAGAAAAGCCTATAATGCCGATATCACCTACGGAACCAACAATGAATTCGGTTTCGATTATTTGCGTGATAATATGTCTCACGCGCCAGACGATTTGGTGCAGCGTCCACATAATTTTGCTATCGTAGATGAGGTAGATTCAGTGTTAGTAGATGATGCCCGTACTCCACTTATTATTTCGGGACCTATCCCAAAAGGAGATGTGCACGAATTTAATGAGTTAAAACCGGCAATTTCCAATATTGTAGAGTTACAACGTAAGCATCTTACCAAGGTTTTTGCTGAAGCTAAAAAGCTTATCAAAGAAGGAAATACCAAAGACGGTGCTTTTTTATTACTAAGAGTTTACCGCGGACTTCCTAAAAATAAAGCCTTAATTAAATTCCTAAGTGAAGAAGGTATAAAGCAACTACTGCAAAAAACCGAAAATCACTATATGCAGGATAATAACCGCGAAATGCCTAAAGTAGACGCGGATCTTTATTTCACTATTGAAGAGAAAAACAATCAAATAGACCTTACAGACAAAGGTATTGATTACCTTTCTGCTGATGGAGATGCCGATTTCTTTGTATTGCCAGAAATGGGAATGGAGATCGCCAAAATTGAAAAAGAAGGACTTTCTAAAGAAGAAGAGGCTCAGAAAAAAGAAGAGCTTTTTAGAGATTACAGTGTAAAAAGTGAGCGTATTCATACCCTACGCCAATTGCTTAAAGCTTACACCTTATTCGAAAAAGACGACGAATATGTGGTGATAGATAACAAGGTGAAAATCGTAGACGAGCAAACTGGCCGTATTATGGACGGGCGTCGTTATAGCGATGGTTTACACCAGGCAATTGAAGCTAAGGAAAATGTAAAAATTGAAGACGCTACTCAAACTTTTGCAACGGTAACCCTTCAGAATTACTTTAGAATGTACAGCAAGTTATCGGGTATGACCGGTACAGCTGTAACCGAAGCTGGAGAATTCTGGGAAATCTATGAATTGGATGTAGTAGAAATTCCTACCAACCGCCCAATTGCAAGAAACGATAAAGACGATTTGGTTTACAAAACCAAACGAGAAAAATACAATGCGGTTATAGATCACGTTACCGATCTTTCTAAGGCCGGAAGACCGGTGCTTATAGGTACAACCTCGGTAGAAATTTCAGAATTACTTTCAAGGATGCTGAAATTAAGAAATGTACCCCATAACGTGCTTAACGCGAAATTGCACAAAAGAGAGGCCGATATTGTTGCTGAAGCCGGTAAATCTGGAATTGTAACAATCGCCACAAACATGGCAGGTCGTGGTACCGATATTAAACTAAGTAAAGAAGTAAAAGAAGCCGGTGGTTTGGCCATTGTAGGTACAGAGCGTCACGATTCACGTCGTGTAGACCGCCAGTTAAGAGGTCGTGCAGGCCGTCAGGGAGATCCGGGAAGTTCTCAGTTCTATGTTTCCCTTGAAGATAACTTAATGCGTCTATTTGGTTCTGAAAGGATCGCCAAATTAATGGATAAAATGGGTCTGGAAGAAGGTGAAGTAATTCAGCATTCTATGATCTCTAAATCTATTGAACGTGCGCAGAAGAAAGTAGAGGAAAATAACTTTGGAATAAGAAAGCGTTTGCTCGAATATGATGATGTGATGAATGCGCAACGTGAAGTAATTTACAAACGTCGTTACCACGCGTTATTTGGAGACAGGCTTAAGGTTGATATCGCTAATATGATCTTTGATACTTCTGAAGCGATTACCGAGAACAATAAAGTTGCCCAGGATTATAAGAATTTTGAATTTGAACTAATTAGGTACTTCTCTATGAGTGCCCCGGTTTCAGAACAAGAATTCGAGAAAATGGGCGTTCAAAAAATTGCCGGAATTGTTTATAAAGAAGCCTATAAGCATTACCAGCAAAAAATGGAGCACAGCGCTTCCAGAGCATTCCCAGTAATTAAGAATGTTTACGAAGATGAAAGCAACAATTTTGAAAGAATTTCGGTTCCATTTTCAGATGGTCAAAAAACACTTCAGGTAGTTACCAATCTTGAAAAAGCCTACGAAACCGAAGGTGTTCAACTGGTTAAAGATTTTGAAAAAAATATAAGTCTTGCCATCATAGATGATTCGTGGAAAACTCACCTTCGTAAAATGGATGAGTTAAAGCAAAGCGTTCAGTTGGCTGTTCACGAGCAAAAAGATCCTTTATTGATCTATAAATTTGAAGCTTTTGAATTGTTTAAAGCTATGCTAGATCAGGTAAACCGCGATGTGATTTCTTTCCTTTTCAAAGGAGAAATTCCTGAAGGAAATGTTTCTAACATTCACGAAGCAAGACAACGCAAAAAAGAGAAGGTAGAAACCCAGAAGGAAGAAATTCCTAATATAGATGAAAGAGCCGCTCAAAGTCGTGCCGCAGGGAATACCCAACAGCAACGCAAACCACAGGTAACCGAAACCATTACAAGAGACCAACCTAAAATTGGTCGTAATGATAAAGTGACTATTAAAAATGTGATGAGTGGAGAAAATAAAACGCTAAAATACAAACAAGCGATTCCGCTTATTGAAAAAGGAGATTGGGTTGTAGTAAACCAATAATCTAATTTCAATTCCTTTTAAAAGGGCTGTCTAAAATTCCGAAAAATGGAAGCTTTTAGACAGCCCTTTCTTTTTTCGCCTATTTTTTTGAGTAAATTAGCTTTTCAACTAACTAATCAAAAAAATGAAAAAATACGAAATAGAAATAAAATGGGGAGTGATCTTTTTCGCGGCTTCCCTACTTTGGATGTATTTTGAAAAACTAATGGGGTGGCACGATGTGTTAATTGCCAAACATCCTATCTACTCAAACTTTTTCGGCCTAATTGCAATCGCGATTTACTTATTTGCCATTCACGATAAAAGAAAAAATTTTTTCCGCGGAAAAATGAGTTGGAAACAGGGTTTCGTTTCAGGAGTTATTTTAAGCATTGTAATTGCGCTCCTCTCCCCTATTGGCACATTAATTACTCATTATTTAATTACGCCCGAATTTTTTGACAATGCCATAGAAAGCAGTGTAGCGAGAAATGCCATGAGCCAGAAGGATGCCGAGGCTTACTTTAACCTCAACTCATACATAGTGCAATCTATAGCAGGAGCATTAATGATGGGCGTGGTAACAGCAGCAATTGTGGCTCTTATTTTAAAAAAGAAATAATCAGGAATTTCTAAGTTTTAGTAGATAATTGGGATCTGGACAATTTTGCAAATAAAAGTCCAGGTCTCTTCTTGAAGTTACTCCCGGAAAATCACCTATTTTTTCCTTCATTTCCTCTATGATCTGGAAATGTAAATGTGGGGCATAATCCCCGTTTTCTTCGGCGGTGCCCAACTGGCCTATTTTCTCTCCTTTTTTAATAGAAGTTCCAGGAATCAAATTTTTCAAAGAAGCCCGACTTAAATGACCATAAAGAGAATAGAATTTCTTCTCTTCAAATGTATGTTCAAGAATAATTGTTGGCCCATAATCGCCAAAATTGGTATTATCATTAAAGCTATGAATTTTACCATCCAGAACCGCTAAAACATCAGTATAAGCATCAGCCCAAAAATCCAGACCCAAATGAATATTCCTATTCGAGTCTTCATCTTCTGAAGCTGTAAAAAGTTCACTTCTTTTATATAATTTTCGAACTTCAGAATAACCTCCAAAAGCGACTTTTTTTCCGAAGGCATTTAAATATTCAGCTATATAATTTGAAAAAGCCCGGGAAGAAGAAACATCTACTTTCCCGAGCTCTACATTATCTTCAGATAAATCTATTACTATATAATCTTCTTCCTTTAAATTCACGTCTAAAACCTGGGTAAACCCGGAAGTTAGCTGCGAAAGAAATTCAGAAAAATTGGTGGTTTCCATAAGCGATCTTATAAACGCTTTGTTGTTTATAAGATCGCAAAATACAGTATGAAATCTAATTTAACAAGACTTCGCTAAAATTAGCTTTAATACTAATATTGCCACCTGCATCTTTTGATTTATGATACCCACTAAGTTTTTTATTATCGTAAGACTCACTGCTTGTTAGCTTCAAAGCATTAGGATGCTTAATATCACTTTGCGTGCCGCTATACATAAAGTTAAACGCCGAAGAAGGCAAACCTAATTCTAAATCGCTATTCTCTAAATTTATATCCAGGTTTTTAAAATTAGGGCCAAGGCTTACAATATTGAGTTCACCAAAATTCCCCGACAATATTCCTGTATCTTGCAGCTCATTGATATTCACATTGCTTGAATTTGAAGTGAGTTTAATGCTTTTAACTTTATTAATTTTAAAGTTCTTTACATACTTGGCATTCATAATTCCGTAAGACCAGTAGTTAATATTCACAGGCGTATAGGCTGCTTCCACATTGGTGTTTTTCCCATTTATCCTATCGGCGTTAAGTTTACTATGAGAAAGATCGGCTCGCAAATTATTAGTGCTTCCAGAAAGTTTAACCTCTCCGTGACGAACATCAAGCTTAAGTTTCCCGTTTTTTGGCATTTTCACCTTAATGGTTTTTTTAGCCTTAGAATTATTTAAAACTATCACTTTACTTTTCCCTTTTTCACCTTCTCCAAAACGAGCTTCCATTTGTGCGCCAAAAGATTCGCCCCAGGCTTCCATATCTTTCCCAAAGCTTTCTGCCCATTTCTCCATAGACTTTTCCAGCTCCTCCTCGTTTATTTCCATTTTCATTTCAAAATTCTTCTCCCACTTCTCTGCATTTTTTTCAAATTGGCTTGCCCATTTTTCCATAGATTTTTCAAAATCATCTCCGAAATTGGCTTCTACTTCTTTTTCAAACTTCGCAAGATATTCATCGCCGTCTTTCTGGTAAGCTTCATAGTCAAATTTTATTTTCCCCATTTTCTCACTAAATTCTGGCGGAAGCGGCGCCCCCATACCTTCGCCCATACTTTCCCCCATACTTTGTAATAAAGGAGTCACCAGGTTATTCATTAGCGGCTCCAGCATCTGTGGAAGGCTGGCCAGCGGTTTTTCCAATCCGCTTAGATCTATATCTCCATTCCACTGCATTCCTCCACCGGAAGAAATATTAACTGTAGAAGCATTTCCTGAAGTATTCAATTTCCAGGCAGCCAGAAGTTCTTCCGTTTCTTCTTTTGCAAGCTCACCGGTTTCTAAAGTAGCTTCTATTTGAACTTCATTTTTATCCCAATAATCTACCAAAATATTAGTGTGACTGGCGTCTATTTTCACTTCTACATTATCTGAAGTTTTATAAGTTTTATTCAACTTCTTTGTTTGGGCACCAAGCATTACCGGAAGGCAAAGTGCTAGTGCAAACATTAAATTATACCTCGTAGTTTTCATATTCTTTGTCTTGTGATTGTTTGATTTCTTTTAATTTATTCTTCAGCTTATACAGCAAATCCAATCTTAATTGAAGGTTTGCGATCATTGCCTCTAAAGTTTCTTCGTTTGGCCCCGTTTCTTTTATTTCTATGTTTAAACGCTGATATTCTTTATCTAACTCGGCCATTTGCTTCATAAAAGAGTCAATAAGCGCTTTATTCTCTGGGGTAATATTGATCTTGGAAAGTTCAATATTGAGACTTGCCATATAATAATCTTCAATTTTCTTGAATTCCGGGGAAACCTCACTTAATTGAAAGCTATTTTCAGTAGGTTCTAATTTGTCTTTTTTTTCTTCGGAAGATTTTTCAGTTGGAGTATCAACTACCGAAGGGCCGTTGTTAAAATTTTCTCCACCAGAATTCAGAAAAAAGAATCCTACTCCCAGCGCTACAACCAGTACGGCTGCGATCTTTAGAAAAAAGAAAGAATTATGTTCTTTTTTCTTCGGAAACTCCTTCTCAAGACGATCTTCAAATCGTTTTTGGTGCCCTTTGGGTAATGTATTGGGTTTGGGCTCCTTTTCATTTTTAAACATTTCCCTAATATCCTGTGCCATTTTTTATAGTCTTTAATTCTTGCTGCAATTTTTTCTTACCTCTGTGTACTAAAGTCCGCGAGGCTACCGGACTGATATTTAAAATCTCTGATATTTCTTCGTGATCATAACCTTCCATTAAGAACAACATCAACGGATATTTATATTTCTCTGGCAGGTTCTCCATACTTTGTTTTATTTGTTCCATCCCAATACCATCATCTACCTGCCAATTATTGTCTTCCTCTGCGCTGCTCAATACCTGCTCGTTTATGGCAACTAACTCCATTTTTTTCGCCTTTAACTTGTCTATGCATTTATTAATTACAATTCGTTTAAGCCAGGCTCCAAAAGTGACTTCTCCCGTAAATTGTTGCAGCTTAGCAAAGGCTTTTATAAAAGCTTCCTGCATCGCGTCTTCCGCTTCAAACGGATCTTTCAAAAAACGTAAGGCCACATAATGCATTCCCTGGCAGTATTGATTATAGAGCTTAAGCTGCGCCCGGCGATCATTATTTTTACAGGCTTCTATTAATTTATGCTGTATCATTTTTGATGGTTGATTTCATCCACTACATGGAATTTGATATTCTGGATACAAGCAACGAAACATTTTGGTTGGTTATCAAAACAATCGGCTTTTTACCAGCTTGGTTTCATAATAAGGACGAAGTTATTTTTCTAATGTTGCAAGCTTCTATTTATTTTTAGCTGAAAATACGTTTTTTCGTTTTTATTCCTGTAAAATGAAGTTTGCACGCTTTTTGAATTAGAAATTGTAAATTGAAGTAATAATGAAAAAACCGGTAAAGACTTTCTTGAAAATGGGTGGTATTATTTTGGTGCTTACCACAGTAATATTGCTGATTCTACGCTATAATACAAAAGCTCACAGCCCGGAAGACACGGTATCTTATACTGAGAAAGATTTAAAAATGGAAGTTTTCTATAATCGTCCTTATAAAAAAGAACGAGACATCTTTGGCAACCTGGTACCCTATAATGAAGTTTGGCGAACGGGTGCCAATGAGGCAACTACCTTTGAAACCAATAAAGATATTATGGTAGATGGCTCTCTTTTACAAGCCGGAAAATATACCTTATGGACAATCCCGATGAAAAAGTCGTGGAAAGTGATTTTTAATGATAAAATGTATCCATGGGGCATTAATCTTGAAGAAGAAGCTTATCGTGATCCCGAATCTGATGCATTGGTACTGGAGGTTCCTACACAGGATCTAAGAAAAACCCTGGAGCAATTCACAATTAGGTTCGATAAACAAAATGAATTTGTTTTACTAAAACTAGGCTGGGATCATACTTTAGTCAGCGTTCCTATAAAACCAGAAAAAGCATAAAAAAAGGCTGTTTGGAGTTTTAATTAAGATCTCGTCATTCTGAATTTATTTCAGAATCTAATATTTGATTTTAACGTATTAGAACCTGAAACCAGTTCAGGTTGATGAAGAAATAAAACTTCAAACAGCCTTTAAATTTTTAAATGAAAATGCTCTTAATCTTCGTCTACCAAAAGATTAAGCGTAACATCAATATTATCTCTGGTCGCTCTGGAATAAGGACAAACTTCGTGTGCTTCATTTACAATCTTCTCACCGGTTTCAACGTCTACACCAGGCAAAAAACAATCTAAAGTAACAGAGAGTTGTAGATTTTCTTCTTCGGTCAAGCCTAATTTAACCACTGCACTTACACTAAGATCTTCACCTAATTCGATATTGTGTTTTTTAGCTACTTGTTGTAGAGCTCCTCCAAAACAGGCAGAATAACCTGCACCAAACAATTGTTCTGGATTAGTGAAATCGCCACCATCTCCACCCATAGACTTAGGCATACTTAATTTTACATCCAGTTTTCCATCATCACTTTTGGCGTGGCCTTTTCTTGCTCCTTTGGTGGTTACTGTTGTTTTATACAAATTTTTCATCGTTATTTAAGTTATATTAATTAGGCTTGAATATACCAAGCAAAAATAAGGCTCACAAAGATCGAATTCATAAATTTGTCATAAATAACCTAAGTTTGAGCAAGCAGAAACATCAATCAGCACTACATGAATCGGGCAGCAAGCCGGCATCAGCGAATGTAAACCCCAATTCAGCTCAAAAGATAAGAGCTTCCCGAAAAAGTAAGTTTTCAGAAGAGAATCTTCTTCAGCAATTATTAGATGGAAACAAAACTGCTTTAGGGCGTGCCATTACTTTGGTAGAAAGCAATCAATTTTCTCACAGAGAAAAAGCGCAGCAACTTTTGGAAGGTGCTCTTCCCTATTCTCAAAGATCTATCAGGATTGGAATTACCGGTGTGCCAGGCGTAGGCAAAAGCACTTTTATAGAAAGCTTTGGCACCTATTTAATTAAGCAGGGTAAAAAAGTAGCCGTATTGGCTGTAGACCCCAGCAGTAGTGTTTCTCACGGTAGCATTTTAGGCGATAAAACAAGAATGGAAAACCTGGTAACCGAAGAAAATGCTTTTATAAGGCCATCGGCTTCCGGAACTTCTTTAGGTGGCGTAGCTAAAAAAACCCGGGAAAGTATTATTCTATGTGAAGCTGCAGGATTTGATGTAATCTTAATTGAAACGGTGGGTGTGGGCCAAAGTGAAACCACGGTTCACAGTATGACCGATTTCTTTTTATTGCTAAAATTAGCCGGTGCCGGAGATGAATTACAAGGCATAAAACGGGGAATTATAGAAATGGCCGATGCGATTGTAATCAACAAAGCAGACGGTGACAATATTAAAGCGGCTCGAGAAGCCAAACTGGAATTTAATCGGGCGCTTCAACTTTATCCTTCAAAAGAAAGTGGCTGGAAACCAAAAGTAGCACTTAGCAGTGCGCTGGAGCAAACCGGAATAGACAGTGTTTGGGAACTCATTAAAGAATTTGAAAAGCTGGGAAAAGAAAATGGTTTTTTCCTGAAAAACAGAAAAGAGCAGAATAAATTCTGGCTTTTGCAAACTATAAACGAACATTTAAAGAATCGTTTTTATCAAAATCCTGTAATGAAAAACGAACTTGAAATTCAATTAAAAGCTATTGAAAACAATAAAGTCACAGCCTTTGCCGCTGCAGATCTTTTAATTGAAAAGTTTGAAAATCTAGCTTAAGAATTTTTAAATATTTGAAGCTGCACCCAGTCGTGCAGTTTATAGAATACAAAACCTAAAAGTGCCCCAATTAGCATTCCTACAATAATATCTCCGGGATAATGCACGCCAAGATAAACCCGGCTGTATGCAACTAATAAGGCCCACCCTACAAGCCAAAGTATCATTTTTGGAATAACTTTTCGAAACAGTAAGCCAAGAAATACCGCTACTCCCATAGAATTTGCCGCGTGAGCAGAAAAGAAACCGTAAGAGCCACAGCGAACCGCTACAAAGCGAGCATATTCCATCACGCCTTCCTGTCTGCAAGGTCTTAGGCGCTCAAAACCATCTTTAAATACATTTCCTAATTGATCTGTAGCCGTAATTAATAACGTGATAAAAACCACCGTTATCAAACTGGGTTTCCATCCAAATTTTTTAAAAATAAGGAACAGAAGTAAAGCATATAATGGAATTGCTGTCCATTTATCGGTAATAAGCAACCACACCCAATCCCAGGATTCGTTACCCAGATTGTTGAGCCACAGAAATAACTGGCGATCTAATTCAATTAATCTATCCATTAATCTTCTTCGTATCGGGCAATTTCCCTATCGTAAAATTCTGAAGCTTCTTTGATAAGATTTTCGGTTTCGTTTTCCAATTCCTTTTCATCGTGCTGGTCAAATTCCTCCAACCATTCTACCTCATCATTTTCAAGGTTGATAATGAAACGAGGAAATTCAGTATGTATTACGAAAATAGCAGTAGGATAATCGGTATTATCACCGAGTAAAAATTTAGGAAAATCCATAATTATATGTTTGATTGCGCAAGATTTGACTCTTGCAAAATAAGTTTTTTTGATAAATAGTGAAATCGAATGTACAACATTAATGCCGAAGCAGAGAGCCCGGCCAGCAGTCCTAACCAAATTCCCATGCTTCCAAGGTTTTCTTCTTTTCCAAAATACCAGGACACGGGAAAACCAATAATCCAATAAGAGATAAAACAAATAATTGTTGGGATTCTTACATCCTGAAGTCCTCTTAAAGCTCCTAAAATAACCACCTGTAATCCATCACTTAGTTGAAATAAAGCCGCTATCACTAATAATTGTGCGGCCAGTAAAATAACCTCCACATTATCAAGATAAAAAGTAGGAAGCCAATCTTTCAGTAGAATAAAACCAAGGGCAAAGACCGCTTCAATTAAAAAAACCAGTAAAAAGGTAGACATGGCAATTCTACGCAAATCTTTAAAATTGGCCAGTCCTTTTTGATTTCCCACTCTAATGGTTGCCGTTACACCAAGTCCCACGGCTATCATAAATGTCATGGAAACCAGGTTTAACGCAATTTGATTTGCCGCCTGCGGATTCGTTCCTAATAAACCAGCAAGGAAAACGGTAGCAGTAAAGATTCCTACTTCAAAAAGCATTTGTAATGCCGTTGGAAAACCAAGGTTTAATAATCTTTTAAAAACATCAGAATTTAAAGATTCTTTCTTTCCCCATTTAAAATATTCGGCAAATTTCTTTTTACGTCTCAAAATTTCCCAAACAAACCAGAGCATGAAGAAACGAGAAATCAAAGTCCCAATTGCCGCACCTTCTAGTTCCAGTCTTGGAAAGATCCAGATTCCGTAGATAAGAAGGTAATTAAATACCACATTTACCACATTTGCAATTAGAGTTGCATACATGGCATATTTAGTTTGCGAAAGTCCATCTGCAAATTGCTTGAATGCCTGAAATATCATTAAAGGAATCATTGAAAAGGCAACAATATTGAGATAAGGAATAGCAAGTTCTACCACCTCTGGCGGCTGATCTAAATAGTACAATACAGGTTTCGCAATTAAAAGCGCAATAAATAATAAGATGCCATTAATAGTACATAAAATAGCCCCGTGATGAAAGTAACTGCGCCCTTTTTGAATATCTCCGGCTCCATCAGCTTCAGCAATTAAGGGAGTGATCGCAAAAGAAAAACCAATTCCCAGCGAAAGCGCAATAAATACCATAGAATTTCCCAGGGAAACTGCCGCAAGCGGAGCAGGCCCAAGTTGCCCTATCATTAAATTATCTACCAGTCCCACCAACACATGGCCTAACTGGCCGAGCATTACGGGAAAAGCAATGTGTAAATTTTTGTTGAATTCTTTAGTGTAGGCGCTTAGTTGCAAAACATAAATTTTGGCGGCAAAGATAGGGTGATTTTACTCGATAATCGCGGTTAAATGCTCAGAGACTTTCCTGGAAATCAAATTATATTTTGCAATAATAATGCTTCGTTGACTTGCTCCCAGGTTGTGTAAAGAATAATTAAATTTAAACCTAAAGTTTTCGGTCTTTTTCAAGATCAATATGCTTCATCCCGTATTTATCAACCAAATAGATTAGTGAAGTCATCGTGGCAGCGCCCAGCTCTAACTCACGCTTGTTTACGTGTTCAAAAGTATCTGTAGCAGCGTGGTGATGATCAAAATATCTCTGGGAATCTGGTCTTAAGCCTGCAAGCACAACGTCTCCTTTTTTCAAAGGACCAATATCTGCACCGCTTCCACCCTGTTCAAAATAATGAATTAAATATGGTTTAAAAAGTGGCTTCCAACTTTCAATTTGAGCAAACTGTGCATCATCGGCATCAAATGAAAATCCGCGGGGTGTAAATCCACCGGCATCACTTTCTAAAGCAAAAATGTGATTTTCGTTTTTACTATGTGCAACATCGGCATATTTATTTCCGCCGCGTAAGCCGTTTTCTTCATTCATAAAAAGCACAACTCTTATAGTTCTTTTAGGCTGGTAGCCGGTTTCTTTAAACAAGCGTAAAACTTCCATAGATTGTACTACGCCGGCTCCATCATCATGAGAACCATCTCCAAGATCCCAGGAATCAAGGTGACCGCCAACTACCATAATTTCTTCAGGAAATTCGCTTCCGGTAATTTCACCGATTACATTATAAGATTGTACCTCGCCGTGATTTTCTGAACTTAATTTGTAATAAAACTCAAGATCCTTTTTCAGTTTTAGGATTCCAGAAAGATACTCGGCGTCTTTGGTACTAATCGCAGCGGCTGGAATTCGCTTACTATCCGGCAAATCTCCATAACTCATGGAACCGGTATGCGGGTATTTATCAATTTTATGACTTAAAGAACGAACAATCACTCCGGCAGCACCATACTTTGCCGCAGCTTCAGCCCCAGAATAACGCTGATCTACACAGCCGCCATAAGCTTCAAAAGTTTGAATAAGTTCAGGCTTCATAGGGCGATTATAAAAAACTATTTTACCTTTTATTTCATCTTTATAATTCTCAAGATCTTCAATTCCCTGCACTTCTATTACCTGTGCTTTTAACCCGGCAGGATTAGTAGCTACAGAACCTCCCAGAGCGGTAATATTAACTTCGGTAGTCATACCCGGGCCGGTTTGAATATAAGCGTGTTCTCTTGCACCACGTGTCCATTTAGGTACCATAACCGGTTGTAGCCAAACTTTATCCAGGCCAAGCTCTTCTAACTCAGCTTTTGTATACTCTACCGCTCTTTCCGCATTTAAAGAACCAGATAATCTTCCGCCTATATTGTTAGAAAGATGATCGAGCCATTTATAAGCCTGCCCCTTAACCAAAGCAGCATCATAAATTTCACGAATTTTAAGGGAATCTTCCTTTGCTTCAGGAGCCTGGGCAAATAAGCTTAGACTGAATAATACTGAAAAGGCGGTAAAAATATATTTTTTCATTTCAAGGGTATGATTTACTTGTAACTAATATTTACGAAAATAATTATTCCTTTGGAAGCTATTCGCAATAGTTCGATTTTTTATTAGAAACTTTAAAAAATCCATATACAGAAGCTAAACAAAGAATATGCCTGAAAACTAAGAAACCAGACTCAATTTATAGCCCATTTTAATAAGCTTCAAAAAAGATAAATTTTATATCTTCGCCGCTAAATTATAGCAGTTTGAATAAAGTAGAGAAAGAGGAGATCATCGCCAAAGTTACAAGCCTTTTAAAGGAAATTCCATCTTCTATGGATATCGTTAAAAAAGGGGGAAACCGTCACAAACGTTTTAAATATCTTGCTACTCATATGGTTGAAAAAGCCATTGAAAAAGATGCTCTTATCGTTTCTGAAAACCGAATGGGAATTGCTATTTTATTTAAAACTAGCAAGAAAGACGATAATTTTCTAAAAGATATTCGTTCGCAAATTGGCCTGGTTTTAAATGTTACCGGGATAAAAAATGCATATCGCATTGTTAAAAACCAGAACTATATTAAAAAGCAACGCCCACAGCATGGGGAATATCTTTATTGCTGGTTCTGGGGAATTTTAGCCGAATCTCGTGGAGCCGACACCCAGGTAGGCAAAGAGATGAAAGACGAATTTTACAGGCAGGCAAAAGAATATCAGGTGCCACTTTATGCTGAAACAAGAATGCGAAAAAACGCACTGGTATACCAGCGCTTTGGGTTTGAATTGTTTCACGAATGGCAACACCCAAGTGGGGATACTATGTACTTTTTAAGGTACAATCCGCCTGCAAAAGATTAAATATACTTCTTAAAACTTGCTCCCAAAGAGGTTTACATCTTCTTCGGTGATCTTATCACCTCCAAGTATAATTAACCGTTCTACTACATTGCGTAACTCACGTATGTTCCCGCGCCAATCGTAGCTTTTAAGGGTGTTTAAAGCTTCTTCTGTAAACTCTTTTTTACTCGTACCGTGTTCGGCAGAGATCTTCTCGCTAAAATAATCTATAAGTAAAGGTATGTCTTCGCGGCGTTCGTTTAACGACGGTACTTCAATTAGAATAACCGCCAGCCTGTGATAAAGGTCTTCTCTGAATTTCTTTTCTTCAATTTCCTTTTTCAAGTCTTTATTAGTTGCTGCTACCACGCGCACATCTACCTTAATATCTTTACCGCTACCTACCCGTGAAATCTTGTTTTCCTGAAGTGCACGCAATACTTTAGCCTGGGCTGAAAGACTCATATCTCCAATTTCATCAAGAAAAATTGTTCCGCCGTTGGCAACTTCAAATTTACCTGCACGATCTTTATTAGCCGAAGTAAAAGCACCTTTAACGTGACCAAAAAGTTCGCTCTCTATTAATTCGGAAGGGATCGCGGCGCAGTTCACCTCTACCATTGGGCCTTTAGACCTGTCGCTTTTTTGATGTAACCAATGCGCCACCAGCTCTTTTCCGGTACCGTTTTGCCCGGTAATTAGTACACGAGCATCTGTGGGAGCAACTTTCTCTATAACATCTTTAATACGCTGAATTTCTTCAGAATCACCGATCATTTGAAAATTCTTTCCTACTTTTTTCTTTAAACGGGTATTCTCTACTACCAGTTCTTTACGGTCTAGAGCATTTCTTACCGTATTTAATAAACGATTAAGGTCTGGTGGTTTAGAAATATAATCAAAAGCGCCAAGTTTCATGGTATTCACTGCAGTTTCAAGATCGCCGTGACCAGAGATCATTACTACAGGAATTTCAGGCTTAATTTTCATTATTGCCTCCAGTACTTCTACGCCATCCATTTTGGGCATTTTGATATCACAAAGTACCAGATCAAAATCATGATCTTTTATTTTTTCAATTCCTTCAAGTCCATCTGCAGCTTCTTCAACCTCGTAGTGTTCACTTTCTTCAGTAAGAATTTTTACTAAAACCCTTCTAATTGCTGCTTCGTCCTCAATTAATAAAATACGTGCCATATTATAAAATACTAAATTTTAAGCCGCTACGGGCATAGAATGTATTGGTATCGTCTATTGTATAAATATCTTCCCGATCCTTGTCTCTTAACCTAATATCGTTCATCACCGTGTAACCGGCATATGCATAAAATGAAATATTGTCGGTAAAATTATATTGATATCCCAATCCGCTCAAAACAATGGTCATTGACATACTTTCGGCAAGTCGGTTTGCATCGGGCCTTGTTCGTGGGTATGGATTAAAATTTTGCTGAATATTCGCAAAAAAACCATCTAAAGTCACAAAACCCTGCACCTGGTGTTTGTCATTAAAATAATACTTTAAATTGGTTTTTGGTATTCCCAAACCATAAGACCATTTTTCATCAAAACGCTTATAATAATTTATAACCGGTAGCGGGAAAGGGAATCCTGTAGTAGTGGTATAACTTAATCCTAAAATTAAGCGCCATGGCTCCACGTAACGTTCATCTTCTTCTATTTTCATAAAATACACTGAACCGGTATAAATAAAATCATCTTTCACCAACTCGTTAGTGGTAAAGTTAGAAGCAATTTTTACACCTGTTTCAGCTCCAAAACGCCATAATTTATTCATTTTAAAGGTATAACCTATTTTCCCAGTAAAAGATTGAAAACGATCCAGGTTAGATGTTGAAAAAGCTTCATCGTTATCGTATTTAAAATTTACGTTTCGGTATTCCAATCCCGGAATTAAATAAGCCTCATTTTCATTCAATTTTATCGGAAAATTCACAAAAGTCCTAAATCTTCTAAATGAATTATCGGAATCTGATTGCGGAAAATATGTGTATTCTATTCGGGCTAAATCTGTAGACTGAGCCATAGCCGAAAAAGTTACAACTCCCAGCAATAGGAAAGCTATAAATTTTAGGGACTTATTCATTTTTAGGGGAATTTTGGGTTTGATTTTTTGTAGGATAAAAATGCACATCTCGCTGTGGAAAAGGAATCGTAATGTTATTCCTTCTAAATTCTTCGTCTATTTTAAACCTAAGTTGACTCTTAATTTTTGGATCAACAAAACTATCGCTAACATAAAAATGCAGCGAGAAATTTAGCGATGAGTCTCCAAAAGCCTCAAAAAGCACGAAAGGCTTTGGGCTTTCCATCACATCTTTATTTTCTATCGCACAATTCAATAAGATCTCTTCAACTTTTTTTGTATCACTTCCGTAAGCAACGCCAACACTAACAAATTCTCTTGTGGTTTCGTGATTTTGAGTGTAGTTGAAAATCACATCACTCATAAACTTATGATTAGGAATTATCATTACCTTATCATCTCGTGTTAGGGCTCTGGTGGTTCTAAGCTTTATTTGAAACACTCGGCCCACTCTTCCTTCCATCTCTATCACGTCTCCCACTAAAAGAGATTTATCTAAAATGATAAAAACTCCTCCAATAATATCCTGGAAAAACTCCTGTAAAGCTAAACCTATACCTACAAAAAGTGCAGCTGATGCTGTTAAAAGTATGGTAATATTTATACCGGCAGAACTCAAAGTAATGAGTATCACTACTAAGTAGACAAAGTATTTAATGAATTTAAAAATACTTATAAACTTAAGTTTGTCTCCTTCTTGCAGTTTATTGGTAATAAAAGACCTTATTAACCTAAGTACAATGCTGGTAAGAACAAAAGCAAAAATAACAAGCAGAATATTACCTATTGTAATATGCACGGTATTCCCTTCTGTTTCTATAGGAAACAAAACAAAATTCCAAAAATCTACAATACTTCCCCAAATATCCTCTTCTACTACATCTTTTAATGCTTCTGTAGTTTCTGAACCTTCCTCCTTCTGCATTCCTTAATATTTAAGCCATTTAAATAATTCTTTATAACTCGCTTTCTTTCCGTACATAAGGATTCCTACTCTGTAAATTTTGGCTGCCAACCAGATTACCCCAAAGTTGGTGATAATTAAAATCCCAACCGAAATAGCTAATTCCCACCACGGCACCCCAAAAGGTATACGCATTAACATCACAATAGGTGAGGTAAGCGGTATCATAGAAAAAATAGTAGAAACGCTCCCGTGCGGATTTTCAATTACCGAAAAGAAGCCTACGTAAATCCCTAACATTAAGGGCAAAATAACTGGAAACATAAACTGCTGGGTATCGGTTTCGCTATCTACGGCAGCACCAATTGCAGCGTAAATCGCACTGTATAAAAAGTATCCTCCAATAAAATAAATGAGGAAAAATATAACCAGGCTCAAAATTGGTAAATTAATAACATCCATAACCAATTGAGCTATCTCTGGCTGTGCAATTTGCTCAACCGTTTCTAATTGCGATTTCTGAACCGTAAAAATATCTATCCCTAAAACGTAAAATGAAGTTATTGCCAAAACGCCGGCCAGGAGAACCCAAATAGTAAATTGCGTAATTCCCGCCAAAGAAGTTCCCAGCACTTTTCCCATCATAAGCTGAATAGGTTTTACTGAAGAAACTATAATCTCAATAATCCTATTGGTTTTTTCTTCAATTACACTGCGCATTACCATATTACCGTAAATGATAATAAACATCATTAATAAATACCCTGCAGCGCCGCCAAAGAACATTTTTATATAGTTAGACATTTTCGAGGTACGCTCTCCAGAGAAATTCTGAATTTCAATTCTAACCTCTGTCTTAGCTTCATTTAACTGGTTAACATCAATCCCCCGTTCAATAAGTTCTTCGCGGGTAAGTCTATCAGCAATGGTTTTTTCTATAGCCTGTATGGTTCCCAAGCCGGGTGATTCTTTTCCAAAAAACTGGACACCTTCAACATCTCTATTAACATTTTCAGGAATATAAATGAGCCCGTAATATTCCTGCTCATTTACCATTTTTTTTGCCTCTTCAAAGGTTTTTCCCGAAAGATCTAAATATTGAACCTGTTCCTGGTCTTTAAATTCTGAAGCAAACATTTTGGTTTCATCATACAAGCCAATAATGCGCTGCTCACTGCTATTCAACATACTTAAATAAGCGATTAGAGCAAACATTCCTACCAAAATAAGCGGACTCAAAAAAGTCATGATAATGAAGGTCTTATTCCTTACCCGTGCCAAATATTCCCGCTGAATTATAAGTTTTAGATTACGCATTTTGAGTGACAGTTTTAATGAAAATATCGTTTACTGAAGGAATAACTTCCACAAAATGGTTTATCCTGGCTTTCCCAATTAAATAATCTAAGAGTTGGTTGGGTGTTTCCCCGTTATTTAATTGAATGGTCAATTTAAGATCGTCGTTTATACTTTTAAAGTTAGTATTGCCTATCACGAATTTCTCTTTTAATTCATTTAAAAGCAAAGTATTGTTTTCTGATTCCAGGCCAACCTCATAAGTATTAGATCTATAGGCTCTTTTAATTTCTGAAACCTTACCGTCCAGCAGTTTGTTAGACTGGTGAATTAAGGCCATATAATCACATAATTCTTCTACGCTTTCCATTCTGTGAGTAGAAAAAAGTATCGTGGCTCCTTGTTCTTTAAGCTGAAGAATCTCATTCTTAATTAAACCTGCATTTACAGGATCAAAACCACTGAATGGCTCATCAAAAATCAGCAATTTAGGACGGTGCAGTACCGTAATGATAAATTGTACTTTTTGCGCCATTCCTTTAGAAAGCTCCTGGATCTTTTTGTCCCACCAACCTTCAATTTGCAATCTTTTAAACCAGTATTCCAGGCGTTCTTTGGCTTCAGCTTTAGAAAGTCCTTTTAAACGGGCAAGATAAAGTGCCTGCTCCCCCACTCGCATAGATTTATATAATCCGCGTTCTTCCGGCAGGTAACCAATATGCGCAATATCTTTAGGATGTAAAGGTTTGCCATCTAAATAAACCTGCCCTTTATCTGGCATAGTTATTTGGTTAATTATTCTAAGAAGTGTGGTTTTTCCCGCCCCGTTTGGCCCTAAAAGGCCAAATATACTACCTCGTGGAATAGCTATTGAGACGTTGTTTAGTGCAGTAAAATTGCCAAATTGCTTATAAATATTTTCTGCTACTAAGAGGTTTTCCATATTAAAAAGTTGGTATAAATAAACTCCCTGCAGCTATGTATGCAAGGTATTAATATTGCAAAAATTAGTCTCACTCCAAGATTGAAGCATTGTAAATGTTAACTTGGTGTGTAAACTACCACAGAAAATTCACGAAGCATTATTATTGAAAATATAATTTGATTTCGTGGGAAATCTCTGAACATTTACTTTCGATTATCGAGTAAATATATTGAAATAGCACGAGAGATGTTTTGCATTGAGAAAAAAATTTGATTTCAAAAATGCTCTAAAAAACAAAACCCACCCTTAATAAATTAAGGATGGGAAAAAAATTGCTATGAAAAAGAAAAATTGTCACTAAAAGACTTAGTGATAATCAAATATATAAATTTTTTCTTAAAAGCGAGGTTCTAAGAAAACATATCTTTAACTTTTTCAAAAAATGATTTATCGCTTTTCTCTGGATTAGGCTGGAAGTTCTCGTCTTCAGCCATTTTTTCGAAGAAATCGCGCTGTTCTTTATTTAAATTTTTAGGTGTCCAAACATTTACGTGAACCAGTAAATCTCCTTTTCCGTAACCATTTAGATTACCAATTCCTTTTCCTCTAAGTCGAAGGATTTTTCCAGATTGCACACCTTCTTCAACTTTTATTCTCACTTTTCCGGTCACGGTATCTATCTCTCTAGAAGATCCAAGAACAGCTTCAGATAAGCTGATATACAAATCGTAATGCAGGTTATCACCTTCTCTCTGCAGGCTTGGATGTTCTTTTTCCTCTATTGCTACCAATAAATCTCCGGGAACTCCATTTCCAGGGGCATCATTACCTTTTCCTGAAACTTTTAACTGCATTCCATCTTCAACTCCCGAAGGAATTTTAATAGAAACGGTTTCTTCTTTTTGTACCAGGCCGTGAGCATCTGCTTCAGGTGGTCGCTTATCTATTATCTGGCCAGAACCACTACATGCCGTACAAGGCGAAGCGGTTTGCATTCTACCTAGAATGGTATTGGTTACTCTGGTTACCTGGCCTGTACCTTTACAGGTAGTACAGGTTTTATAAGTAGTATCGGGTGCCTGAACTTTTCGTTTTACTTTAATCTTTTTCTCGGCACCATTGGCAATTTCCTCTAAAGTAAGACTCACCCTAATTCTAAGGTTGCTTCCTTTAGCGCGTCTTTGACCACCGCCAAAGCCGCCACCAAAACCAGAGAAGCCTCCGCCACCGCTGAAGCCACCACCAAAGATATCTCCAAACTGGCTGAATATATCATCCATATCCATTCCGCCGAAGCCTCCGCCACCACCGGCTCCACCTTCAAATGCCTGGTGACCAAACCTGTCGTAACGGGCTCGTTTATCTTCGTTGCTCAGTACTTCGTATGCTTCAGCCGATTTTTTAAATTTTTCTTCAGCCTCGCTATCGCCCGGATTTTTATCTGGGTGATATTTAATGGCCATTTTTCGGTATGCCTTTTTAATTTCGGCAGTTGAAGCTCCTTTACTTATGCCTAATATATCGTAATAATCTTCTTTCATGGTCTCATTTTGCGGATTCTAAAAAGCTTTTTATTTGCCGGTTACTACCTTAGGAAATCTAATAATACGTTCCCCAAGCTTATAACCTCGCTCTACTACATCAACTATCTTGCCTTTAAGCTTATCTTTAGGCGCAGGGATCTGGGTTATGGCCTCATGAATTTCAGAATCAAAAGCGTCTCCTTCTTCTACATTCATTGGCTCAAGACCTTTGCTGGTAAGCGTTTCCTTAAATTTATTATGAATAAGTTCCACCCCGTGAACTAAATTTTCATCACCCGATTTACGCAACTCATTTAAAGCCCTGTCAAAATCGTCTAATACTGGCAACATGGCGGTCATTACCTCCTGGTTGGCAGTTTTGAACAATTCTAATCGTTCTTTTGAAGTTCTTCTTTTGTAATTTTCAAATTCAGCGAAAAGACGAAGAAATTTATCTTTTTCTTTCTGAAGATCTTCCTTTAGCTTTTCTTCCTCAGTAAGTTCGGGCGTCTCCCCTTCATTATCTTTCCCATTTTCATCATTTTCAACTTCATCGATAGCTTCATCTATCACATCTTCAATCTGATCCTTAACAGGCTGATCCTGTTGCTCTTCTTTTATATCTTTTTTATTCTTGCTCATCTTTATTGCATTTTAATATACGCTCAACGGGTCAAAATCATTGCCAATATTGATTCGGTGTCAAAATGTCACTACAATTATTTAGTAAACATTTAGCATTCACGTATTTTATGTTTCAGTAATTTCGCAGACTAAAATAAAACTAAATTTTAACAAAATGAGAAAATCAATTTTAAGCACTTTTGTGATTGCAGCTTTCTTAACTGTAGTTGTAGGATGTAAAAACGATAAAAATAAGGCCGAAACTTCTGAAGCTAAAGATGCAGCAACTGCGCAAGCCGAAGCTATGGAGTTTAAAGTAGATACTGCCGCTTCTGTTATTGAATGGAAAGGAAGTAAACCAACCGGAAAACATACCGGAACTATTAAACTTGCTGAAGGTACTTTTAGCGCTAATGATAGCATTATTGAAAGTGGAAGTTTTGTAATTGATATGCAATCTATTAACATTACCGATCTTGAAGGTAAAGACAAAAAAGACCTTGAAGCTCACTTGATGGGAACGGTAGAAGGTAAAGAAGGTGACTTCTTTAACGCTACGAAATATCCTGAGGCTACTTTTGAGGTAACCGAAATTACTGAAAAAGACGGTCAAAAAATGTTATCTGGTAACCTTACTATTAAAGAGGAAACTAAAAACATTACTTTCCCTGTTACCATTAACCAATCTGACGATAATATGGAAATTACCAGTGAAGAGTTTAGTATAGACAGAACAAACTGGAACGTAAACTTTGGTTCTAAATCTGTTTTTGACGGATTAGGAGATAACTTTGTAAGTGATGATATTACTTTAAAGATCAACCTTAAAGCTACTAAAGCTTAATAAGAATTATAATTTGAATACTAAAAAGGCTGTCAAAAATTTTGACAGCATTTTTTTATGCTTATACATTTCTAATTTACAGGATACTCGAGATTAAACGGTTCGAGGCTTACTTTGAAATTATATTTTCCAATAATAATCTTAATGAGCTTGCTCCCAAGTTATTCATTTAGATAAGATCTTCCAGGGCCTTGGCAAGATTTACATATTTAAAGGTGTAACCCTCCTGCTCTATTTTGTCACTACTAACTAACTGACTTGACAACACAATATGAGACATTTCGCCTAGCACCAATTTGAGGGCTACTTTGGGGACATTGGGCAACCAAATCGGTTTTCCCATTTGAGAAGCCACCTCGTTCACTAATTCCTTATTGGTAACAGGGTTTGGAGCTACCGCGTTGTAAATACCTGTTAGGTGATTTTCTAAGGCAAAGAGGAAAATGCCGCTTATATCATCTATATGAATCCAGGATTGCCATTGTTTTCCACTACCCAGCGGTGAACCTACATTAAAATTTACCGGTTCTTTTAATTTTTGAAGTACTCCTCCATTTTCGGCTAGTACAAGTCCAATTCTAATCTTAGCGACCTCAATTCCCAGGTCTTTAAAATTATCTACAGCTTCTTCCCATTTTACCACAACTTCGCCTACAAAAGAATCATCTACGCCTTTATCTTCTTCGGTATATAGCTTTTCTAGAGAACTAGGGTAAATCCCAATGGCACTGGCAGATACAAGGTTTTTTACCTGGTGTTCGTTTTCCTGCAAGCATTTGTAAAGTAAGTGAGCCGTTTCAGTTCGGCTTTTAAGAATGGCCTTTTTCTGTTCTGGAGTCCATCTTTCGGCAATGCTGGCTCCAACCAGATTTATAATAGCATCGACACCTTTTATAGCTTCACTATCAATTTCATTATTATTAGGATTCCAGTAAAAACCCTTATAATCTGCTTTGTTTTCTAACTTATCTTTACTGGTAGAGAGATAATGAACTTGCATTCCTTTATCTCTACATAACTGGCTAATTTTTGATCCAATTAAGCCTGTGGCACCTGTGATTAATACTCGCATTTTTCTTTACAAGATAGCAACAAGTATAAATCTCAACTAAAAATTTTTACTCATTTAACAGCAAAACCTGCTACTTTTTTAATGCTCTTAACATTTCGCGTTTTCCTGGCGGACCTGGTAGCCTTTCAACGATAAAACCTGCCGTTTGCATAGCACGTCTCACACTTCCTTTTGCCGAATATGTAACTAAAAACCCATTGTTTTTCATCGCGGCATACATTTTATCGAAAATTTCTTCCGTCCACAGTTCCGGTTGAACCCTGGCACCGAAAGCATCAAAAAACACTAAATCGTATTTGTTGACCTCTTCAATTTCTTCAAAACGCTTTTGCTGTTTTTCCAGTTGAAAATTTTCGGCGATAGCCTCTTGCGTATTCCACGGAATTTGATGCATTTTTTGAAAAGCACCTAGCTGATTTTCTGCGGAAAGCATTTCAGAGTAATTCAGCTCACCTATTTCAGCTTCAGAAACAGGATAGGCTTCTACACCAGTATAATTTATATTCAGCTGAAGCTTTTTAGCTTCAAGAAAAGTGATAAATGCATTTAGACCGGTACCAAAACCAATTTCCAGAATAGAAATTTGCTTCTCTTTATTTAGGCCAACCCAATATTCTAAACCCATTTTTATAAACACATGCTGCGCTTCCTGTATCGCGCCGTGTTTGGAATGATACTGCTCGTCCCACTCACTTAAATGTATAGTTACCGAACCATCGCCGGTTTTTATAATTTTCCTTTCCAAGTTATTCTTTTAAAAGTACACCTTCTGCTATAAAAGCCCTGGTTATTTGAGGTGAAGTAATCGCCTCTATTTCAGCTTCAGATTTCCCTTCATCTTCGGCATAATGTTTTTGATCTTCAACAGACATTTCATTTAAAAAAGCTTTTCCTTCTACAATAACCTCTGTGTTTTCGCTGTCTTTAGGCACAAAGAAACCATAATCCTTAAAGGTAATTCTCACCTCTTCCTCTTCCGGAAGTTCCAGGATCATCCAGCAGCCTTTCATTTTACAAACGCTATTAATTTTTGAAGAAAATTTAAGGTCTAAGGTATCGCCCGGTTTTAGCGAATTAAATTTCTCCAAAGCCTCGGCCTTGGTTAAAGTATTTTCATCTGAAATTTCGGCTCCAAAAGAATTATAAGTTTCAGGCTTTGCTTCAGCTAAAACTTCATCTTCCTTATTAGATTTTTCGTTTTTACAAGCTGTAAAAATTAGGAATAAGCCAAGTATAAATACAATTTTTCTCATTTTCTTATTTTTAGTTAAAACCTTGCACGCAAACAAATTTACCAAAACTTTAGATTTTGATTCTGTTTTAATTTAGGTAAATTTGTTAACTAAACTAATGATAATGAAATACGATACTAACCAGCTTGAAATTAATAAAGTCCAAAAATCTAAAATTGAAGAAGTAAACTTTGATAACCTGGTTTTTGGCGAGATTTTCACAGATCATATGTTTGAATGTGATTATGTTAATGGGGAATGGCAAAATCCAAAAATAAAGCCATACGGCCCAATACAATTAGCCCCTTCAGCAAAAGTATTTCATTATGGTCAGGCTGTTTTTGAAGGAATGAAGGCCTATAAAGATGAAGATGACCAAATTTGGCTCTTTAGACCGGACGAAAATTTTAAACGAATCAATAAATCTAGCGCCAGGTTGGCAATTCCAGAATTTCCGGAAGAATTTTTCTTTAACGGATTGGAAGAATTATTAAAACTTGAAAAAGACTGGATCAAAAAAGGTTTTGGAAATTCGCTATACATTCGTCCTTTTGTAATTGCTACCGAAGAATGCGTTTCTGCAAATCCTGCTACTAAGTATAAATTTATGATTATTTGTTCTCCTGCCCAGGCCTATTATAGCGGTGAAGTTAGGGTTCAATTTTCAGAAAAATACAGCCGAGCTGCCGATGGTGGTGTTGGAGCTGCGAAAGCTGCCGGAAACTATGCGGCACAATTTTATCCTACCAATCTTGCAAAAGAAGCCGGTTTTCAGCAAATCATCTGGACCGATGCCAATACGCACGAATTCCTGGAAGAAGCCGGAACAATGAATATTTTCTTTAGGGTGGGCGACAAATTAATTACTGCGCCAACCAGTGATAGAATTCTAGATGGTGTTACCCGAAAAAGTGTAATAGATCTTGCTAAAGACCTTAATATTGAAGTAGAAGTAAGAAGAGTAAAAGTTTCTGAAATTGTTGAAGCTGCTAGAAAAGGCGAACTAAAAGAAATCTTTGGCTCCGGTACCGCAACGGTAATTAATCCTATTTCTGGTTTTGGCTATAAAGGGGAAAAATTTGAGCTTCCAAAACTGGAAGATTCCTACGGAAAATCTTTTAAAGACCGACTAATGAAAATTCAATATAACCAGGCAGAAGATAAGCATGGTTGGAGACACCTGGTAAAATAATATTACTGATTTTCTTCTAAAAATTAAACCTCACAGACTCTCGAAATCTGTGAGGTTTTTTTTATAAATTTTCCCGGAACAGCTCTTTAAATTCTTTTGAGTAAACAAGTTCAGGTTGGACGTAAACTATTTTGGTGGAAACAATACCGGTAAGGTATATTTTCTATCCAGTTCGGGCTTGCCAGAAGCATTAGATTTTTGAAAGATTAAATAACCTCTTTCATCATCTGGAGCGTTTTCGAAGTTTATTTTGCCAGAAAATGACACAAAATCGTTTCTCATCCATTTTCCTTCGGCTTTTACGGAGGTTTTCGCCAAAACTTTATAATCTTTATCTACCAGTTTCACTGGAGCTTCGGCTTCAAAAAACCAGCTTCCACGAGCTTTCCCTTTAATTTCTAAAGGAGAAGTAATTTCTATATTAGGCAGAGGCTTTTCCACCTTAATAAGATCGGAAAAATCTTTACGTTCCTCAGAATCTTCTTTGGTAAAGTAAAGAGACTCCAAAACCTTATCCAACTTGTTCTTGCTTTCCTCTTCTACTTTTCCCGAAAAACTAACCTTATCTTCTCCCATAGGATCGCATTGCTCCATAGGTTTGCTTTCACCCATTGCAGAAACACAGGAAGCCTTAAACATGGATAATGCATAATGCACAAAAATTCCTCCGGTTTCGTTCCATTTTTCCGGCGGTTGGTGAAATCTTAAAAAGTAGGCCCACGGCTCGCCGTTTTCCAGAAGATAGACCTTGGATTCAATTTCATTGATATTGAAAGATAAGTTTAGATTAGCCTTATACTCTTTTAAAGATTTTTTACTACCCGAAGGAGCATCTACACCAAAACCTTTTGGTAAGAAAGCGATGTAGGGAATTTCTGGTTTTTCATGAATTGCCAGCGGTTTTGAAATATTCAAGTTTTCTGGATAGACATTTATTACCACGCTATTGCCGGGTAATTTCCCTTCAGAAACCATTAGATCTTCTGGGTATTCAAAAGCGAAATTCCAGGTATCGTTCTTATACTTTTGAATTTCTGCTGGTGCTTCAATTAGGGTATCTTGTTCTACTTCACCACTGGAATCTTTTTCAGTTTTCTTAGGGTTTTTCCAGCCTAAACCCATAAGAATTATTATAAGAGAAATAACCGAAAGTTTCATTTTTTAAGTTTTGCATTAAAATAAAAAACTGCTTTCGTTTTAAAAAATCAATAAAATTAGTCTTTAAGCGCTTTTGCTATATTCGGCTTAACATAGGCTGGCCCTTTAATTACTTTGCCCATTTTATTATATATTGGATTTCCGTTTTCATCTAGCTTACTCATATTACTCTGCTGGATTTCATCAAAAATTGCTTCAATTTTATGTTCCAGTCCGTGTTCAATAATGGTTCCGCATAAAACATATAACATATCGCCCAGGGCATCAGCTACTTCGGTAAGATCTCCATTATTTGCCGCCTCCAGGTATTCCTCGTTCTCCTCTTTCATTAATTCGTAACGCAACCGGTTCTTTCGGTCTCCCAGGGAAGCTATTGGATCGTCAGAAATTCCTAATTTAAAGCTGGTATGGAATTGCTTTACTGCGGCGAGTCTTTTCTTCATTTTTATATAATTTAAATCAATTACAGGTTAAGCCTAAAACCTTAACTTTGCATAAAAGTAAATAAAATGTTTAGCACAGGCCAACTCGTTTTCGCAGGCTTATTTGTAGTCGTTTTTGTAATAATTATGGTGATTAGTTATAAAAAAGATACTTTATTACATAAAAAACAATATAAAGGTAGTATTTGGGTACTTCTGGCATTTCTTGCATTTATAGGCTTACTGTTTATACTTAAAACCTTTTTAAATCCCTAAATATCTTGTTTACCAAATATTGTTAAATTAAGTATCTTCGTTTCTAAACCAACCTATATGAAAATTTTAAAATACCTTTTCTTTTTACTTTTAATAGTGATAATTGCAGGTTCTATTTATATCGCCACAAAAGATGGAGATTACCAGGTAGAAGAAACCAAAGTAATTACCGCACCGGTAGAAATGGTTTTCCAGGAAGTTAATGAACTTAAAAACTGGGAAAATTGGGAGCCCTGGTCTGCTGAAGCGAATGATATGATCATAGAATACGGAGCGAAAACAAGTGGAGACAGCGCTACTTATTCCTGGAAAAGCGAGAGTGCCGGTGATGGTGAAATAAAGACTATTGCAGCTAAACCTTATTCTGAAATTGAACAGGAAATCACTTTTAAAACTTCTTTTGGAGAATCTACAAGCGATGTTTACTGGGAGTTCAAGGAGATTGAAAATGGAACCGAAGTTACCTGGGGAATAAAAGGTCATCAAAGTTTTATGGAAAAGTTGGCTTTCACCTTCCAGGAACAGAGTATTTCAGAAATGATGCGTCCAAAGTTTCAAAAAGGTCTTAATAATATGGAAAGCGTCATTTTAAATAAAATGGATAAATACACTATTAATGTAGATGGTGTTATTCAGCACGGTGGCGGCTATTATATGTACACTACTACTGCCAGTAAAATTAGCCAGGTAGATGAAAAGATGGCGCCGATGTTTACCGAAGTCTCCACTTATATGGATGAAAACGGGATTGAAAAAAACGGAAATCCTTTTGTGCTTTACAATGATTGGAACGAAACATCGGGAACAGCTATTTTTTCAACAGGAATATTTACCTCCAGCGAGGTAATTACGCCCGCTGAAAGTGAGATCTTAAACGGATTCATACCCAACCAAAAGGTCTTGAAAACTACTTTAAAAGGTGATTATAAAAACCTTAAAGAAGCCTGGGACACCGCTTACAAATATATTGCAGAGAACGATCTTGAAGTTATAGAGGATGCTCAAAATTTTGAAGTTCATCTTACTTCTCCAGACCAAGTGGCTAATCCTGCTAAATGGATCACACACCTTTACATTCCTGTTAAATAAGTACTTATGTTTAAACAACTATTATTGATTTTTTTGGGTGGCGGCCTTGGCAGTGTGTTGCGCTACCTAATCAGTAAAAGTTTAAATTCTGAAACCTTTTTTTTACCCTACGGAACTTTTACCGTAAACATCATTGGAAGTCTATTGCTAGGCCTAATTTTAGGCTTCGCTGCCCGGCACGAATTCTTTAGTTCTAACCTTGTACTATTCCTGGCTGTAGGCTTTTGCGGTGGCTTCACCACTTTTTCAAGTTTTGCTCTTGAAAATCAAGCACTTTTACGTTCGGGCGACTACCTAAATTTCATCTTTTATGCTTTTGGAAGCATAATTCTTGGAATTTCAGCTGTCTTTTTAGGTCTTTTTCTCTCCAAACTAACCTAGCCGGCACCCCAAAATTTACAAACAAAGTAAAACTTAGCCTTTTATAAAAACAACCCCTAATTTTTTAGGAGTTGTTTTTGTTTTATTCGCATTAATTAATCATAACACCCTATTTTTTTATGGGTGTTATGATAATTTTATACTTTTATAACCATTAAAAATCAAGTTTTTATGAAAAAAATAGAAGCAATCATTAGAAAGTCCAGGTTTGACGAAGTTAAGAAAGCACTTCACGAAACCGAAGTCAATTTTTTTAGCTATTGGGATGTTACCGGGGTAGGTAATGAAAAGCAAGGTCATGTTTATCGTGGAGTATCTTATAGTACCAGCGATATTCAGCGGCGTAAGATCTCCTTAGTGGTATCAGATCATAATGTAGAGAGCACGGTAGAAACAATTTTAAAAGCCGCTCATACAGGTTCTGTAGGAGATGGAAAAATTTTCGTGACACCGGTAGATGAAGCCTACCGCATAAGAACTAAAGAAAAAGGAACAGACTCTCTTTCTTAAAATATCAACTCATTATAAAAAATCACTTTTATGGAATTACTTACTACTAATAATGTTTGGATGATGGTGTGTACCGCCCTGGTCTTTTTTATGCACCTTGGCTTCTCACTTCTTGAGGTTGGACTTACAAGACAAAAAAATGCCATTAACATCCTGTTTAAAAACGTATTTATAATATGCGCCGGTTTACTAACCTATGCTATTCTTGGGTTTAATTTAATGTATCCGGGCTCATTTCTAGCCGGAGTAATTCCGGATTACTTCTTTGACCTTTTCGGGTTAAGTGCGCCGGTTGCAGATGGTTCTTTAGACTTAGCCTATAACGAAGGCTATACTTACTGGACAGATTTTCTATTCCAGGGCATGTTTGCAGCAACTGCGGCAACTATTGTTTCCGGGGCGGTAGCAGAACGAATAAAGCTGGGAAGTTTTATGCTTTTCTCGGTAATTTATATTACGATAGTTTATCCTATTGTAGGTTCCTGGAAATGGGGTGGCGGATTCTTAGACGGTCTTGGTTTTTATGATTTTGCCGGTTCTACACTGGTACATTCCGTAGGTGGATGGGGAGCTTTAATAGCTATCTATTTACTGGGAGCTCGTTTAGGTAAATTTGGAAAGGATGGACAGTCTCATGCAATTCCGGGTCACAATATTCCTTTGGCAACAGCAGGAGTTTTTATCCTTTGGTTAGGTTGGTTCGGGTTTAACGGAGGCTCAGTTCTTTCAGCCGATCCTTCTTTGACCTCTATTACCCTGGTAACAACCTGTCTTGCAGCCGCAGCCGGTGGTATTTCAGCCTTTTTAGTTTCAACGATTGCTTATAAAAATTTTGATCTAACTATGTTCCTAAACGGAATTCTAGGTGGACTGGTTGGGATTACCGCAGGTGCAGACCTCATGTCTCCTTTTGATGCGGTGCTTATTGGTTTAGTAGCGGGAGGAGTTATTGTTTTTGGAGTGTCGCTTATTGATAAACTAAAACTGGATGACCCGGTTGGTGCAGTAGCTGTTCACCTTGCTTGCGGAATTTGGGGCACCCTCGCCGTAGGAATCTTTGGAAGTATGGCCGGTTTTGATCAATTTCTTACCCAGTTGGCGGGCGTGGGAATAATTGGTGCTTTCTGCTGTATTTCTGCATTCGTAATTCTTTCTATTATTAAAGCAACTATGGGCTTAAGAATGGAAGAAAAAGAAGAAACCGAAGGCCTGGATGCTCATGAACACGGTATGGATGCATATGCCGAATTTGGAACGGTCCACGAAAGATAATTACAGATTAAAGCTTATAAAAAGAAAAAGGAGCGCTTGGCGGAGCGCTCCTATAAAGTAAACCTCTCATAAAGCTTTGCTCAACACATTTCAACTTATTAAACAAGACTTTTATTATGAAAAAATTTACCATTACAAATATCCGAAAAATATTCCTTTTAGGAATCTGTTTTGCTGCCGGAAATAACTTGCAGGCGCAGGAAACCGAAGAAACTAAAGTTGAAAGCTTTATGTCTAATTTTAGTATTAGTGGCTCTGTAGATACTTACTTCAGAACAAATTTTAATGGACTAAATAAGTATGAGTACAATGAAGCCGGTGATATTATTGCAGGTCCACAAGCTCCAGCTTCTTCTTTTGCAAACGATCCCGGTTTCGCTATTGGAATGGCGAATGTAATTTTAGGTTACGAAGGAGAGAAAGTAGGTTTTGTGGCCGATCTGGTTTTTGGACCTCGTGGAGAAGATGCCGTTTTTGCGTCAGGCGCTCCCAGCAATATCGTAAATCAATTATATGCTTACTGGAATGTTTCAGATGCAGTTACTTTAACACTTGGGAATTTCAATACCTTCCTGGGATACGAAGTAATTTCCCCGGCTGCCAATTTCAATTATTCCACTTCCTATATGTTTTCCTACGGCCCTTTTTCGCATACCGGAATTAAAGCAGACTTCACGATAGATGATAATTGGAGCGCAATGTTGGCCATTATGAATCCCACAGACTGGACTGAATTTAATCCCTACGGAAAATATTCTTTTGGCGGACAGTTAGGGTATTCTAACACAAATGGAAGCGCATACCTAAACCTATTATACGGTGAGCAAATGCCAATTTCAGACGAGGCAACGTTTCAGATAGATTTGACTACAGGTTGGGATTTTACCGATGCTTTCTATTTAGGCCTTAACACCACTTATAACACTACAGATGGCGCAGGATTTTACGGAGCAGCACTGTATCCGCAGTTTCAAACTTCCGATAGTTTTGCTATTGGTTTAAGAGCAGAATATTTTAAAGAACTGGAAGATGGCGGCCCTGTTTACGGCGCTGATGCTGAAGCAATAGATTTTACGCTTACCGGTAATTACACTGTTGGAAACCTAACTATTAAACCGGAACTACGCCTGGATAAAGTTTCTAATACTCCATCGCCGGTCTTTTTAGATTCGGATCTAGATGGAACCGATAACCTTTCATCTTTTGTACTGGCTGCGGTTTATGCATTCTAAATCAATTAAAGTTCTTAACGCCTGCTGTAACTGCAATTTCCAAATTATTTTCAGCAGGAACTATAGGACATGAAAAGTCACCATTATAAGCACAATAAGGATTATATGCTTTATTAAAATTTAAAAAAATGGAATCACCCTCCGGTATCCTTAAGTCCAAATACCGTCCGCCGGAGTAGGTGGTTTCACCATTGGTAAGATCTGCAAAAGGTAAAAACAGGTAATTATAATATTCAGGATCTGAGATTAGCTCTTGATTTTGAAAAACATCCAGTTTAAATTCTCTTCCTTTAATACTGAAATATAACTCGCCATACTTTACATAAACAGGTTTTCTTTTTGTGGTAGTTTGCATTCTAAAAGGAGCTTCAGCCGGAGTTCTTAAAAAATGAGCTTTCACTTGAAAAGCTGAATCAATTTCGAAAAAATCCAGCTGCTTAAATTCAGCTAAATCATCTTTTGAAAGCGTAGTACGTTCGGGATCACTAAATTTTTCATTCATATCCCGCTGAAATTCCTCCACACTCTTTTCCTGAGCAATGACTGATAAAGATAGCATTAAGGAAACAAGAAAAAATAATTTCGGACTAACTATCAGCGTTATAATATTTGGCTTCCCCAAGATATTCCCTGATTTTCTCATTATATGCCTTACTTAATTTTAGATCTAAAATTCCTTCAATATCGTATAATGCCTCCATATTATCAAAGCCGGTTTTAAGCAAATCTTCGAGATACAGGAGCGCTGTCTTGTGATCGCCATCGTGGCCAGCAATTTTAATGATGTTAAGATATGCCTCAGGATCATTCTTATCGAAAATGGTACGAAGAATACTCACAAATACTTTTGATCTGGGATTAGCCTGGGAATTCACATAAGTATCGTAGTAACTCTTACTAAGAGCATCTAAAAAGCCAAGAAGCCGGCTTGCTTTATTTTGCTTTGGTCCACTAAATTTTTCTTCATTTTCCTTTAATTCCTGCACCTGGGCGGCCCACCAACCGACATTTTCAAAATTAGAAGTCATAACATCGCCATCCATATAATAAATATATTCCTCTCGTTTGGCATTTTCCGAAGCAATAGCATTGCGATAATCTCGTCTTTGCTGCCTGAATGCTTTATTTCGTCTAATATTCTTTATCTGGTCTCTCAAATCTATTTCCAGTCCAAAATCATCATACTTATCTTCAATCTGTTTCAGTTTTTCAAATGCCTGGTAATAATTACGCGTGCGTCTCAAAACCTGGGCATATTCCACTTCAGCATTATAAAGTTGCTTTATTAAATCTAGATTTTTAGGCCTTTTCCCCTGCTTTATCGCATTCAAGGTAAAACCTGCAACTGCATTTTGAATTACATCGGCAGCAGGCCATTCCACTCCATCTTCACAAGCATAGAAATTCATCTCTGTAGGGTAATCCTCTTTATCGAAATAATTTTCTATTTCCTTTAAAACACCCATTGTACTCCTGTTTTCGCAGGCTATTGCGCTAAACATAAACTTATTGCCAGAGTTCAAATAATCAGTATTTAACCAGGCATTTTCCACAGCTAACACTCCAGATATATTATTGTAAATAAATGGCAATGCTGTAGCTAGTTGACCACCTTCAGAAAGACCTGCTAAATAAACCTGCTCCCTGTCAATAGACAACATTCCATCTACCTGGTTAATAAAAGGTCCTATTTTAGTAATGTTATTTTTTAAAGAATCGTTTTCTAAGTTTAAATTGGAGGCGGCGATAATATAAGATTGCTCTTCTGCCACCGTTCTGAAAAGTTGAGTAGCTGCCCTTCCCCTACCTTGAGGATCAAATACAAAAATTACCGGCCATTCTTTTTTTTCATCAAAATCTTGCGGAAGATATAAAGCAAAACTATCTCCAATAGAATCGTTGGTAGGAACTGAATCTACAATTCTACCTAAAGGAATTTCAATTTCCTGCGTATTTCCTAATTGAGGAATAAAACTTAAGAGTAAAATTAAAAAAGGTATCTTTTTCATCATAATATCACATAATTACTATAAATATAAGCATAGATATCAAAGATCGTGCATAAAAAAAGCCTTCATCGAAAGAGGAAGGCTTCATAAATATATAGGCGGTAGATTTATTTTTTAATGCGTTGTAGTCTAAGATTGTCATCTCTAAAGAAAAGACGGGCAACTAAAGATACTACGAGTAGATCTGCAAAGATTAAAAACAACACCCTCACTACTTCAATACCGGCAAAATTTAATCCGGAAAATCCTATCGCACCGGTCAACGCCGCAACGATTAGGAATAATGTACTATACTTTCTCATAATGCAATTTCTTTTTTGTAAAAATAGACACAGAATAGTCGTTATGCTATTAATAAAATTACAATTTGCTATTATTTAACTAAATCGAATATAGCCTTAAGTAATTAGTTAAAATAGCCCTAAAAAAGAATGTATTTTAACGGAATTCTAAAAATACAGCACGAGAATCATCTATTTATAAATCAATAGAAATAGCTATACACAAGAATTTAAGATAATTTTGTGGCATTTTTATTTATTGGTGCGAATTCTACCACCTGGGACAGTACAATATGGGTTTTAGTTTCACCATAAGTGATAAGTTTATCTATAAATTCTTCTAGATGAGCCTGGTCTCTTAAAACAACTTCCATAATAATATTTTCATTCCCGGTAATACGATAGCAATTACTAACCTCTTTAAATTCCTTTACCTTTTCAAGAAAGGGCTTTAATCTTCCCATAAAAGCCCGAAGAGTTATTATAGCTTTTAATTGATGCCCGGTTTGATGATAAGAGATTTGAGTTTTATAACCTTTTATAATTCCGGCATCTTCCATTTTCTTTACCCTTTCTGCCACAGCCGGTGAGCTTAATCCTATCTC
>Ga0098069_100170_pt1 | contig 37205 bp, 28 predicted proteins | sample 27_taG_FD_92584 | JGI IMG/M metagenome (GOLD analysis project Ga0098069, IMG submission 92584) | Marine viral communities from Cariaco Basin, Caribbean Sea - 27_WHOI_OMZ | ecosystem: Environmental > Aquatic > Marine > Oceanic | place: Caribbean Sea: Cariaco Basin | collected 2014-11-09
ATTCCCCTTTAACATTTTTGATATTTAAAGCAGTTTTAAAGACAGAGTTAGTCTCAAAAGTGCATTTAAAATTACCGACACGAAGTAACTCAATATTTACGGAAAATCCCAAAATATAATTATAAGCAGCTTTTCATCAATCAGGTCAACAATAAAGCGAATTGTCGAGTAAATTTTTCATTATAAAATCATAAAGAAGATCGCTTAAAAACACCTACTTCATCAAATTGAGGCATAAACCCCCTGAAAATTCTCACAAATTACTAAGAGAAAGTATCAGGTTTTGAGGAATTCACTAAAGTCTGCTTGGGTGGGTATTTTATGAAGCTTCTTCTGAAAGAATATCCATATTCAGATCTCTTTAAAAGAAAGATCCCGTCACAAAAGCAATGACGGGATCTCAAAAATGGTGTTTTTATTGCAGATTTATCCTGCCGAAATTTCTACCAGCGTTGATGAACTTCTTTTTTAATAAAGTCTTCGTAAACCCTGTTCATTTTCTGAATTTGATCTTCGGAAAGATCTGGAGTTTCCTCTACTGAAAGATTTGATTGCAAATGATCTACTTTTGAAGCACCCGGAATTACAGTACTCACTTCTTCCCTTCTCAAGATCCACTTCAAGGCCATGGGTGCCAGATTTTCTGTATCGGGGAAAACTGCTTTTAAAGCATTTGCAGCCTCTACTCCCTTTTCAAAATTTACTCCGGCAAATGTCTCCCCTTTATCAAAAGCTTCCCCGTCACGATTAAAATTACGGTGATCTTCGGGAGAGAAATGAGAATCCTTACTGAATTTTCCGGTTAACAATCCGCTCGCCAGAGGAACTCTTACGATGATCCCAACATTCTTCTCTGCTGCCATTTTAAAGAACTTCTCCTGTGGTCGCTGGCGAAAGAGGTTATAGATAATCTGGACCGTAGAAACGTTATCGTATTCCAAAGCTTTGATCCCTTCTTCAACTTTTTCGACACTCACGCCCAACTTGTCAATTTTGCCCTGCTCGTGCAATCTTTCAAAAGTCTCAAAGACCTCCGGCCTATAGTAAACATCGGTTGGAGGACAATGCAACTGAATAAGGTCCAGTCTTTCCAATCCGGTGTTTTTCAGGCTATCCTCTACAAATCTGGTTAGAGCTTCGGGAGTGTAGCCCTCATTTACATGAGGTGATATCCTGCGGCCGCATTTTGTAGCCACATAGATCTTTTCAGATCTTGATCTTACCACTCTTCCTACCGCTGCCTCACTCAAGCCATCTTCGTAAACATCGGCTGTATCTATGAAATTTATTCCGTTGTCAATTGCGGTGTTAAGTATTTCTTCGGCTTTTTGGTCATCAAATCCCGAACCCCATTTTCCTCCTACCTGCCAGGTTCCAAGCGATATTTCTGATATTTTAAATCCTGTCTTTCCTAAAACTCTATACTTCATTATTAAATTTTATTTTATTCCACCTTTGCACTTTCGGGAGGTCCAAGATAGGAATCTCTATTTTCTCCCGTCCTCATCACAATCTTTTGTACCACCACGCCAGATTCTATGGCCCATACTTTCAAGCTGTGATTCCCCGGCTCAAGGTTTATTGTTGTTCTTACTTTCGTTACGTTGTTGGCTACCGAAGTATTCCAGTTATCCTCTGTCTGCTCATGCATATTGATTACTTCCGGTTCCCTGTCATCAACAGAAATTGCAAATTTCAAGCCGCCCTGGTTTCTAAAATCAAGCGTGGGAGATAAGTAAAATTCAACTTCAGCATCACCTGAACTAAAGTTATGAAAATTATAAGCGAGATAAGGGTTATTTTTAGAAAGTTCCTGCTGCATGGGTGCATGCAGATAAGAAGCCATTGCAGATCCTGTCCGGCCAAGGTTTGGGATCAGTTGCCACCCCCTGCCGTTTACCTGATTATTTTCTGAAAAGTTAGCTGCTTCCATAGAAATATAGCCGTTGCTTTCTACAAAGCCTTTAAGATTCCTATCCTGCGGATTGTTAACCGGAACTTCAACAGTAACTTTCTTACCTGCGCCTTTGATCTGGAAAGAACCACGAGTCATACCTTTAGGAGCTTTTTCCCAATTCACACTCACTAAAAGTCTTTTTTGATCTTCTATTGTTCCCTTTTCTTCGGAAACTTCTATCCAATCTGATTTATTCTGAATTTTATACTGAAAAGGTTTTTGGCCTTTATTAAAAATTTCCACGTAAAACTCCTGGTCGTTGAAGGGATCAAAAGCAGGTAAGCTGCCGGAAGAATTCCTGTCAAAAATGACATTTTTGGCACCCTGTACAGCCACTCCCATTTCAGCCCTTTCGGGAACTTCGATCTTCCTGACTTCAGGCATATTATTTTGATCGGGTTGTTGCCAATAGGTGTAACCAATGTGCGTTTGAGACATCATATGGTTCCATTTTCCATCAGCAAGTTCGGTGTGAAACTGCTCGGTAAGTTCAGCGTCTTTGTCAAAAAATTCCTTTGTCTTTTCGGCATATTTATTTGCTGCTGCTCTGCCCTGTGCCGCATAAAGTTTATTCTTTGCCGCGGAAACGTAAAGTTCATTCAGGTTTGCCGATGCTTTTACCGGGAATAATACCAGTTGATAATATGCATCTTTATATTCTTCAGGGACCTGTGCGTAGATTGCTTCCGCCCGCTGTTCCAGATCGCGATACTCTTTAACAATCCTGTCGGCTTCATTAAAATTCGTAAGGCTGTAAGTCTCCGGACTTATTAACTCAGGCTTCCTGCGGCTGTTGTATTTTGTGTAGGTGAGCAGGATATCTGCAATTTCTTCAGAATATTCTTTCGGCAGCTGCCTTGCAGCCCAATCTTCAGTATAACTTCTCAGATCTCCGGCATCAATTTTTTCAGGATCCCAGGCATAATCCAGAAAGAAACTTGTAGGATATTCCATAGGTTTTATGTCTCCCACATTCACGATCCATAATTCATCTGCTCCAAATTCGTAAGCGAGGTTCATTTGTTCCCACACCCGGGAAATTTGAGTAGTGTTGATCCACTTATAATTTCTTGGACCTCCCACGTAGTCGAAGTGATAATAAATTCCGTAGCCGCCTTCTCTGGGTTCATCTTCGGGATTTGGGAGCTTCCGGATATTTCCCCAGTTGTCATCTGCCAGGAGTAGCGTAATATCATCTGGCACCCGCATTCCCTGGTCGTAATAATCCTGCACTTCTTTGTAAAGGGCCCATACCTGGGGAGTTTCCTCTGCCGGTTTGCCTGTGACTTCAGCAATGATCTCCCGCTGATCTTCCACAATCTTTTCGAGCAGTTCTATCGCAGTACCTTCAGCCATTGGCTCATCGCCGTCGCCGCGCATTCCTACAGTTACAACGCTTTCGAAGTCACCCATACGTTCTATCCCGCCTCTCCAGAATTCCTGAAGATTTTCGGGATTGGTATTATAATTCCATTCGCCTTCCCCAAAACGCCGCCACTCATCGTGCGCCCGCATTAATGGTTCGTGGTGAGAAGTTCCTATTACCACTCCGTATTCATCTGCTAAAACCGGGTTTTTGGGATCATCATCATAAAATGCCCTTCCCCACATCGCCGGCCACAGGTAGTTCCCCTGCATACGCAGAATTAGTTCAAAAACATGCTCATAAAATCCGCTGGTGAAGCCTCCAAAATTCTCTGTTGCCCAACCTGCAAGTGCAGGGGCTTCATCGTTGATGAAAATTCCGCGGTACTTAACCTTTGGCGTTCCTTTAGAATGAGTTCCCGGCTTTACATAAAGGACATCCGATCTTTTCGCGGGAACATCGGCCCAGTAGTACCAGGGAGAAACCCCAATTTCTCGGGAAACATCATACATCCCGAAGATGGCCCCGCGTTTATCGCTCCCCACGATCACCAGTGCCTGCTCCACCCCGGGAAATGGATCTTCCACCACCTTAAGGGCAAAGGTTTCCCATTTTCCTTCAATCCCCGAAACATCAATCTTGTTATTCTGAACCAGTTGGTCAATAAGGCCACTTTTGCCAAGGGTACCCACAATTACAGGTGTACCTGAAGTTACTTCGAAAGTTTTTAATAACTGCGGAAGTTTTCCTGTCACTCTTTCAATATCCTTCTGAAGATCTTCGGCCACGCGATGCACGCCTTTAAAATCATTTTCATCAATGTAAATTGCCGCTGTTACTTCCTTTGAGACCAACGGAAAAGATCCGTTCTCTTCAGAAGTTGAAATATAAGATTCCTGTGCAAGAACAGAGCTGCAGCTCAATCCCAGGAAAAGCAGGAAGAACAAAAAATTGGTTTTTATGATATTTAGGGAGATATTCATACTACTGATATTTTATTCTTTTTCTTCTGCGAAATCAATTATTTGAAAATATGCCTTTTTTCGCTGCATATCTTCATCAAACAAAAGCGGGTAGTTCTTCCTTCCCTCCACCGGATAATAATCCAGCCAGGAATATTGATCTGAAAGGTTCCAGAAAGTTACGCTGGACAACACATCCTTGTAATCCCTAAAGACTCTAAAGAACATATCGTAAGCTTCCAATTGCTTTTGTTCCAGTTCGGGTGTGAACTCGTCAGACTCATCTGGCCTGCGGTCTCTTTGTTCTTTTTCCCACGGATAAATAGACACATCAAGTTCTGTGATCTGCACTTCCAGGCCTAAAGAAGAATACATATCCAAAGCTTTACGCAATTCCTCTTCCGAAGGTCCATAGATAGACCAGTGACCTTGGATTCCAAGGCCGTCGATTGGCACATCCCGGTCAACCAGCATCTTTAAAAGCTTGTAGATACGGTCTCTTTTTTCCGGAATGATGGCATTGTAATCATTGTAATAAAGTTTCGCATCAGGATCGGCTGCATGGGCATATTCAAAGGCTTTAATAATGAAATTTTCTCCTGCGATATCATACCATTCAGATTTTCTTAGGAACTGGGTGCTGTCATCGGCTATGGCTTCATTCACTACATCCCAGGCGTAAATAGTTCCTTTATATCGCGAGACCACAGAATCGATGTGCGTTTTCATCCTTTTTAGCAACTCTTCCTTACTCACTTTCCCGCCATCTTCAGCTTCAAAGATCCAGTCTCCGGCTTGCTGATGCCATACCAGGGCATGACCTCTCATCTTAAGATCATTTTCACGGGCAAAGTCTGCAATCGCATCTGCCTGCTCCCAGTTAAACCGGTCTTGCTCGGGATGAATGGGGCCCATCTTCATTACATTTTCCGGAGTAATGCTGTTGAATTCCTTTTTAAGAAGTTCGGCAGATTCTCCCTGAACAGTGCCGGGCCCCACTGCCACTCCCATAGGAAAATAGTCTGAATAATAGTCTTTAAGGCCTTTCTCCTGTTGTTGTTCTTCAGCGGTCACAGCGGTCTGTTCTTCTTTATCCGATTCATTTTTACAACCGGTCAAAAGGGAAATGGACAGCATCAATAGCGCCGAATTTTTTAAAATGTTCATGTGAGCCATAGAATTTTATTTGTAAGTTTCAAGTATTCCGAGTTCGAGTCCGCGTAATTCAGCCAGACCTTTCAACCGCCCTATGAATGAATAGCCGGCGTAGTAATTTTTATCATTTTCCATGGAATGCAGGTATCCATGATCTGGCCGCATGGGGATACTCTTCTGTTTTTCCTTCTGAAGCTTCAGGATCTTCTTCATTACTTTGGTCATTGGCACATCTCCATCCAGATGATCTGATTCCATAAACACTCCGGAAGCTTCTCTTTTCACATTCCGCAGGTGCAAAAAGTGGATCCTGTCACTAAATTTTTCAAAGATCTGCAGAAGGTCATTTTTGGGGTTTGCACCAAGAGATCCGGTGCAATAACAAAGTCCGTTAGCGTTATTATCCACATTGCTGAAAATATACTCCAGGTCGCTCTGTTTGCTAACCACTCTTGGTAATCCCAATACAGAAAATGGGGGATCATCTGGATGAATGGCCAGTTTTACACCACTTTCAGCCGCTACAGGAGCTACTTCTTTTAAGAAAGCAACCAGATTCTCCCGAAGTTTTTGATCATTAATATGGCTATAGGATTCAAGCAGATCTTTAATGATTTCCGGAGTGAAGTTCTCTTTACTTCCGGGCAAACCTAGAAGGATGTTCTTAAAAAGCTGCTCTTTTTCTTCAGAAGACATCTTTTCGCCAAGAGCTTTGGCTTCAGCAATCTCAGCATCGGAATAATCCTGCTCTACATTCTTCCTCTTCAGCAGAAAAAGGTCGAAAAAAGCGAATTTTACCGGGTCGTACCTTAGTACTGTTGCCCCTTCTTTATTTTCGTAAAAATGATCTGTACGCACCCAATCCAGGATAGGCATAAAGTTATAAGCGACCACTTTTATCCCGCATTTTCCAATATTCTGAAGGCTGATCTTGTAATTTTCAATGTATTTTTCAAAATTCCCCGAGCGTTTCTTGATATCCTCATGTACGGGAAGACTTTCTATCACGCTCCATTGCAAACCAAGGGCTTCAATTTCTGCTTTCCTCTCTAAAATGGCATTTTTGGACCAGATTTCTCCCACAGGAATTTCGTGTAATGCAGTTACGATCCCGGTAATTCCGGCTTGTTTCAATTCTTTGAGCGAGAGTACGTCGTTAGGGCCGTACCAGCGCATGGTCTGGGTCATTTTGTACATCTTAAAAACCTATTGAGTTTCCACCATCTACCGGAAGAACTGTTCCGGTAGTAAATTTTGATTCTGAAGTTGCAAAATAGTAAACTGCATCTGCAACATCTGAAGGTTCTCCCAGTTTTCCCATCGGGGTTCTGGAAAGCACTTTGTTCTTACGCTCTGGATCATTGTCCAACGCTTTGCTGGACATATTGGTTTTAATGAACCCGGGGGCGACAGCGTTCACCCTGATCCCAAATTGCGCAAGATCTACGGCCATTGCACGCGTCATCCCGTCTATGGCAGTTTTACTCGCCGAATATGCAATTACTTTAGGAATTCCATATTGAGCCGCCATAGAGCTAATATTGATGATGCTTCCGTAGTTATTCTTTTTCATCACTTTTGCCACTTCCCTGCTCACTGCAAACAGCGCAAGCACATTGGTGTGGAGAATATTCTGAAATTCGTCGTTGGTAACTTCTAGAAATTCCTTTTTCATATTGATCCCTGCGTTATTCACCAGAATATCAATTTTTCCGGCTTCTTCAGCAAGTTTCGCGACGGCTTCAGGTATTTCATTAAGGTTATTGAGATCGAGGATAAAAGGTTTTGCATTTGGCCCCAGCTCCTCACAGGCTTGAAGGGTTTTCTCTTTATTCCTACCATTTACGTAGGTGGTAATTCCGTTATCACAGAATTTTTTTGCGGTCGCAAATCCCAGTCCGGCATTTGCGCCAGTTACCAGTGCTATAAGATTTTTATTCATAAGTAGTTTAATGCCAGGAAGGACTTATGCCTGGTGCATAAGGGAATTCCAGTGATTGATAATATTCTAAATCATGTTCGGGTGTAGGGACAAATTCGGGTAATTCCATTTCAGAAAACTGCTGGAAATACAGAAGTACGGCGTCGCGCCACCATTTTGCTTCTTTTAGCTGAATCTGAAGCAGCATTTGTGTCGTGGTAAACCTCTCCTCATCTACATATTCTTCCATTTCATTCCAGGTCTTCACCATATCTTCCACTTCTTCCACACCTTGCTGATATTTAGCAGCCATGTTATGCCAAAGAGTCTTTCCGTTTTTCATTTCATAATCCCAAGGCACGTGGTGGAACCACAGCAGGTACTGTTCGGGGGTTGTTTCTATTGAATTATACTTTTCTCTAAGGGGCTCTGCATATTGAGCAAGCGCATTGCTTCCTGTAGTAGTTCGGTCAAAACCAACTCCCAAAGAATCGGCACGGTGATAATAAACAGGATTCCACTCTGGTCTGTCCAGGTTGTCAACCCACGGGCCGGGACCGTAATGATGACCTGTGTCCATGATATGATGAAGACCTAAAGGAGTCATATAATTCACAACTGCTTCCCGGGAATCCAACATCATTTCACTCACCTCATCAACAAAATTCTTCTCCTTTGAAAATGTCATTTTTAGCCAGTCTTCTGCGATCTCTTCAGAATCTATGTAAGGATCCCAGGCCAGACGCCCAAAGCCATACCAGTTGGCCTGCCCAAAAGGATGGCCTGTCCAGTTCTTTGCAGTTCCAATATTGGCCACCCCGGCGATTCCTGTTAATTTTTTATTTGACAGGCTTCCATCTATAACTTTCGCTACCGTAGAGCCTTCCCCCTGTACATAGGTATCTTCATCAAGAACCTCCTCGAACATTTTTGGCAGGTAAACCAGGTGGGAACTAAAACCAAGATATTCCTGGGTGATCTGGAATTCCATCATTAGTGGGGTATCGGGCATTGCGCCAAACATAGGGTGAAATGGCTCCCGCGGCTGGAAATCTATTGGCCCGTTCTTCACCTGCACCAGCACGTTGTCATGGAATTTACCATCAAAAGGCACAAATTCGGAATACGCCTGTTTCGCCCTGTCATCAGGATCGTGTTCTGAGTAAACAAAAGCACGCCACATCACAATTCCGTTGTGCGGTGCTACGGCCTCAGCAAGCATATTTGCACCATCAACGTGAGATCTACCATAGTTATTAGGGCCAGGTTGTCCTTCAGAATTTGCTTTGACTAAAAATCCACCAAAATCGGGAATTTCAGCATAAATTTCATCTGCCTTATCTTTCCACCATTGTTTTACTTCAGGATCAAAAGGATCGGCCGTCTCCAGGTCACCAGATTCCATTGGGGAAGAAAAACGTACCGTTAGATAAACTTTTATTCCGTAAGGCCTGAAAACATCAGCCAAGGCTTTTACTTTTTCAATATATGCTGAAGTAAGCACAACCGAACTGGCGTTCACATTAGTCAACACGGTTCCATTAATCCCAATAGAGGCATTCGCGCGGGCATAGTCAATATATTCAGGTTTGATAAGCTCGGGCAGGTGGTGCCAGTCCCAAATGGAAAATCCGGCATAGCCACGTTCCACGGTCCTATCCAGATTGTCCCAGTGATTTAGCACCCTTATCTGGATTTTTGGAGAATCGGTTATAGAAATTTCATCTATTGCGTTTCTCAATTGCATTTCTTTGATGAACCTGAAAGTTCCGTATAAAAGCCCGGCTTCAGTTTCTGCTGTAATAACTGTTGCCGGTGTATTCCCAATGCGGATCTTTTTGATAATATAACCTTCAGAATTAATTTTTGTAAATTCTCCTTCTAAAGAAGGAAGCACATACGCAGGAAGGTTATCACGGGTGCCCAGAACCAGGCTGTTTTCTTTAATGGAGATAGCGGTTGGAATTGATGCGTCAAAGAACCCCGCATAAGCTTTTTCAAGCTCAGAGACCGCAGCATCCAGTGTAGCGCCAGACCCATAGGTTATTAATCCCTGAATTTGGGTGGAATAGTTTTCTCTTAGGGTCGCTTCTTCAATAGGATAATATTGCAGCCATAGGTCATAACCGTCCTGAGAACGAAGGTTTAACGGGAGAATTGCCAGTAAAAATATGAAGTAAAGACATTTAGACATTGGAGAGGATTATTTACAATATGCACGTGATTTGGAACGGAAAAATAGAAAAAAATAACCTATCAGCAAAACATTTTACGCAATCGGTTGCGTTTAAATTAAAAATATATTTAATTTGTTAAGATGCAATGTTTATTACCTCTACACTAGAAGAATAACCAACCCATAAAATAGCCACATGAAAAGTCTAATAATCAGAAAGTTTTTAATTTTACTTATAACCTTTATTGCAGGATTTGCCGTTGCCCAGGAAAATCCTAAAAATCAAAATTATCCTTTCAATGATCCTACCTTAAGTATAGAGGAAAGAACCCAGGATCTAATCAATCGATTGACTATTGAAGAGAAGGCCTGGCAGATGATGCATAACAGTCCCGCAGTAGAACGACTGGGCATCCCCGAATACAACTGGTGGAACGAAGCTTTACATGGTATTGGACGATCTGGTGTGGCAACTGTATTCCCTCAGGCCATTGGCATGGGAGCTACTTTTGATGAAGATCTAATTCTTGAAGTTGCCAATGCGATCTCAGATGAGGCGCGGGCAACCCATAATACTGCAGTAGAAAATGGCTATCGCCGTCAATATAGCGGGCTCACTTTTTGGACTCCGAACATTAATATCTTCCGGGACCCTCGTTGGGGCCGTGGGCAGGAAACTTATGGAGAAGACCCTTTTCTTACTGCATTGCTGGGAACAGCTTTTGTAAAAGGTTTACAGGGTGATCATCCTAAATACTTAAAAACTGCTGCCGCCGCAAAACATTATGCCGTGCACAGCGGACCCGAAAAACTTCGCCATGAATTCAATGCCGAAGCTTCCATGAAAGATATGTGGGAAACTTATTTACCGGCTTTTAAAGCCCTTGTAGATGCAGATGTTGAAACCATCATGTGCGCCTATAACGCGACAAACGGGGAACCCTGTTGCGCAAACAAATATTTGTTGCAGGATGTTTTACGTGACAAATGGAATTTCCAGGGGCATATCGTAAGTGACTGCTGGGCGTTGGTAGACTTTTACGAAGGCCACAACGTAGTGGAAACGCCCGAGGAAGCAGCAGCTCTGGGAATTAAAAGCGGGGTAAACCTAAACTGCGGAAGCGTATATCCTTCACTTGTTGAAGCCGTTGAACAAGGTTTGGTAACTGAAGCCGAAATTGACGAGCAACTTGCTGTCCTTCTAAAAACGAAGTTCAAATTAGGCCTTTTTGACCCCGCAGAAGACAATCCATATTCACAGCTTTCAGCAGAAGATCTCGACACCGAAGAACACAGGGCTCTGGCAAGAAAAGTAGCGCAGAAGTCTATTGTAATGCTAAAAAATAATGGTGCCTTACCTCTCAAAAATGACCTTTCCAAGTACTTTATTACCGGCCCGAATGCTACGAGTATTGAGGTGCTACTTGGAAATTACCACGGAATCAACCCCAACCTTGTAACCATTCTTGAAGGCCTTGCCGGGGCGATAGAACCACAGAGCCAAATGCAATACCGCCAGGGAACATTGCTTGACAGGCCAAATGCGAATCCGCAGGACTGGGCTTCTCCCAATGCTGGAAATAGCGATGCAACCATTGCCGTATTAGGAATTTCGGGAGTTCTGGAAGGAGAAGAAGGAGAATCTATAGCTTCAGAAACTTTTGGAGACCGGCTGGATTACAATCTTCCGCAGAACCAGATCGATTACTTAAGAAAACTGAGTGAAGCAGCAGGTGATGCTCCTGTTATCGCTGTAATTACAGGAGGTAGCCCTATGAATCTTCAGGAAGTTCATGAACTGGCAGATGCTGTTCTCCTCGTTTGGTATCCCGGAGAAGAAGGAGGAAATGCCGTTGCAGATGTCATTTTTGGAAAGGTATCTCCATCGGGAAGGCTTCCAATAACCTTTCCTAAATCTTTGGAGGACCTTCCGGCATACGAAGATTATAGTATGGAAGGCAGAACCTATAAATACATGGATGCAGAGCCCATGTATCCCTTTGGCTATGGCCTTAGCTACAGCGACTTTAATTATTCAGACATCAAACTTTCAGAGAAAAAATTGAAAAAAGGAAAATCATTAACAGCAAAAGTGGTGGTGACAAATTCCGGAGAAACGAAAGCAGAAGAAGTAGTTCAGCTTTATGTATCTGATCTTAAAGCTTCAGCAAGAACCCCAAAATCTCAATTATACGGAATAAAAAGGGTTGAACTGGAGCCTGGAGCTTCCGAAGAGATTTCATTTGAGATCACTCCGCAGATGATGCAACTAGTGAATAATGAAGGAGAAAGCGTTTTGGAATCGGGTGAATTTAGCGTCTACATTGGTGGCTCAAGCCCCGGAAAAAGAAGCATTGAACTGGGAAAAGAACTAAAAGAAGCCAATTTCACACTCAGGTAATATTCTAAGAAGATTAAAATGAAAAATTTCATAGACGCTGATTTTCTCCTGGAGACCAATCACGCGAGAAAGTTATATCATGATTATGCTAAATCAATGCCCCTTATTGATTATCACTGCCATCTTTCAGCAAAAGACATTGCAAAAAACCGCATTTTTGAAAACCTTACCCAGCTGTGGATAGAGGGCGATCATTACAAATGGCGGGCAATGAGAGCCCTTGGCATAAAAGAAAAATATATTACGGGAGAGGCCAGCGACAGGGAAAAATTCAGAAAATGGGCCGCGACTATTCCTTACACCCTAATGAACCCGCTATATCACTGGACCCACCTGGAATTGAAAAGATATTTTGGAGTTGATGAAATTCTCAACACCTCTAACGCTGAAGAAATATATGATCATTGCAACTCGCTCATCTCTACTCCCAAATTTTCTGTACGGAATTTGCTTCGAAAAATGAATGTAGAGGTGGTTTGTACTACCGATGATCCTGCAGATGATCTACGCTACCACCAGCAAATAGCCAAAGACGGATTTGAAATTAAAATCCTTCCCACTTTTAGACCTGATAGATTTCTGGGAATTGAGGAAGCAGGTTTCCAGACCTATCTTGAAAAAATCTCAGCCCAAACAGAGATTGAAATTGATGCCTTTGACAGCTTCCTTGATGCTGTAAAAAGCAGGATAGACTATTTTCATGAACATGGCTGCCGCCTTTCTGACCACGGCCTGGATTGTGCATTCTCCGAAGATTTTACTGATGTAGCGCTCAATAGAATTCTGAACAAAAAATTATCAGGAGAGCTGCTGGAAAGAACTGAAGTTCTGGTCTTTAAATCGGGAGTAATGTACCACCTTGGAAAGATGTATTCAGAAAAGAACTGGACAATGCAATTGCATCTGGGACCTATACGGAATACTAACACAAGAATGCTGAATAACCTGGGAGCAGATGCAGGTGTTGACAGTATAGGCGATTTTCAACAGGCTAAACCACTGGCAAAATACCTGGATTCTTTAGACATAATCAATTCCCTGCCCAGAACGATCTTATACAATGTAAATCCTTCCGAAAATGAGGTTATGGCCACCATGGCCGGAAATTTTATGGGCAACTCCCAAAAAGGCAAAATACAGCATGGGGCTGCATGGTGGTTTCTCGATCAAAAAGATGGAATTGAGAAACAATTAACCACCATCTCAAATATGGGGCTCATTAGCTGTTTTGTGGGTATGTTGACAGATAGCAGGAGCTTTCTTTCCTTTCCAAGGCATGAATATTTTCGAAGGATCTTATGTAATTACTTCGGAAATGCAATTGAAAAGAAGGAACTGCCTGAAGATTTGGAATGGATTGGAAAAATTGTGCAGGATATATGCTATTACAATGCGAAGGAATATTTTGACTTTTAACCCAGGTAAATAGATTTCGCTTATAAACCCTATTTTAACCTTGATCGAATATTTTAAGCACCAAAATAGTTTGGAATCTAAGGTTTTCTTTTACTGGAATTACGAACAATCACCTTGGTATCAAGCATTGTGATCTCTGACACGCTGGTGCCGAGGTTTTCCTTTGAATGTTCCAGAATTCTTAAAGCCGATATCTCCCCCATTCGTCTTGCAGGGTGTGAAATAGTTGAAAGTGAGGGCTCAACAATAGAAGCCACAGGATCATCATTAAAACCAATGATAGCTAATTCTTCAGGTATCTTCACTCCTCTTTTTTTGGCACAGCGAATGGCACTAACAGCCGCACTGTCGTTTGAAGAAAATATTCCATCAGGCGGATTTGACATACCAAGCAGTTTTTCGGTCGCTTCCCAACCTTCTGTAGAACTCATAGTTTTAAGGCCAATGATCAGGTTTTCGTCAACCTCAATTCCATTCTCACTCAGGGCATCTATATACCCTTTTTTACGCATGTTATATACATTTACATGTTGAGATCCTGCAAAATGTGCTATTCTCGTACACCCCTGATCAATAAGGTGTTTTGCAGCACGATAACCCGCAGCATAATTATCAATTACTACCCGGTAAGAATTAAATTCTTTTGGAACACGATCTACAAAGACCACAGGAATATTCTTGTCTAAAAACTGCTTAAAATGAGAAGTATCTACTGTTTCCATGGCAAGCGACACGATCACTCCCCCTACCCGGCTATCATATAGCGCCTTGGCATTATTCACCTCGTTTTCATAACTCTCATTAGACTGACTTATAAGTACGTTATAATTGGCTTTACGCGCCGTATCTTCAATTCCGCTTATAAGGGTAGACATAAAAGGACTATTGATCCTGGCAATTAGGATACCAATAGTTTTACTTTTGTTACTTCGCAGAGAGGCTGCAATAGAGTTAGGCCTGTATCCAAGCCTTTGTGCCGCTTTATGGATTTCCTTTGTTGTTTTTTTCCCGATACTCTTGTGGTTATTTAACGCCCGGGAAACTGTAGAAGGGGAAAAGTTCAGCTCTTTAGCCAAATCATAAATAGTCACTTCTTTCTTTTTCATGGAATCAACTTGGAAATAACAACAAATGGTTGTTTTGCAGATGTATACAAATATAGATAATCTTAAGTAACTATACCTTTATTTTAAAAGCTATATGCCCTATTAAAACTCGAAATTAAAACCTTTTTCCGTTAGTTTTTGATAGGTATTATTATCGAATTTGTACAGTTTGGCCGCCCTGTGCGAAACATCTTTTTGTTTCTCATTAATGTCTACCAAAAGTTTCATCCTTAAGAACTTTCTCCTAAAGTTAGGCTTATCCATCTCTACCTTTAAAATCTCCTGATATAATTGCATAAGCTGCAAGAGTGTAAATTTTTCTGGCAGAAGATTAAAGCCTATAGGAGCCTGCCGCACCCTTTTTCTCAGGTTTTGGATGCTGTATTCCAGAATTTGTGTGTGATCATATATCAGCTCGGGCACCTCTGCAATTTTGAACCATTTTGCTTCCGAAGCAGTAAACCCCGCTTTAACGCTGTAATCTTCCCGTTTCACCAAAGCATAATAACCCACAGTTATGACCCTCCCTAATGGGAAACGATCGGGCTCTCCAAAAGCTTTGAGCTGCTCAAGGTATATATTCTCCAGTCCTGTTAATTCTCTTAGTAGCCTGTGAGCCGCAGCATCTATACTTTCCACTTCCTGAATCCATCCCCCCGGAAGCCCCCATTTTCCTTCACTGATACCCTTCGCATGTTTCACCAGAAGAACCTCAAGGCTGCCATTCTCAAAACCAAAAATGGTACAGTCAATCGTAATAGAGCTCATCACTGATGTTGAAATAAGTTCTCCGGATTCAATATCTAACAATTCTTTCTTCATTTATTTACCAGGTACATCTGTACTACCTGTGCAATAGACAGATAATCATCACAGACAAAAATTTTAAGAATACTTTAATATTAGCATTTAATAATTGCTAAATTAAAAATTAATATTTAAACTTGTAGTCAATTAAACCATAAGATACAAAAATAAGATGGCCACAACCCACACAAGTAAAACAAGCGTTTATCTTATCACTATAGTAGCAAGTTTAGGAGGCCTTTTATTTGGCTATGATACTGCAGTGATATCAGGAGCGGTAGGTGCTCTGGAAAATTTCTTTATCACCTCCCTCGAGAACAGCCCTTCATTTGCTGAAGACACTATTTTTCAGTTTAAAATCACAATAAGCTTATGCGTTCTGGCCATAGGTCTTTTGTTTGCAGATTTTATTCTTAAGTTCTTTCAGAAAAACAAAGCTTATACCATTATTGCCGCAATCCTCATCTTTGGAGGTGCGGTCTTTTATTTTCAATTCCTAACCCTTCCTAACATTCTCACTGAGAATCTCAGGAATTCTATTTTAGGGTTTATGGTGAGTAGCGCCCTGGTAGGTTGTATTATTGGAGCCTCACTGGGTGACAACGTAGCTAATTCTATAGGTAGGCGAAATGGATTGATCATTGCAGCCCTACTCTTCTTAATTTCAGCACTTGGTTCTTCTTACCCCGAGGTCATGAATATCTTCCCCGGGAATGACTTAACTGCTTTTATCATCTATAGAATTATAGGAGGTATAGGAGTAGGACTGGCAAGTATGCTGGCCCCAATGTACATAGCCGAAATGGCACCTGCTAATATAAGAGGCCAACTCGTTTCTTTTAACCAGTTCGCAATCGTTACAGGAATGTTAGTGGTGTATTTTGTAAACTACTTTATTGTAAGTGGACAAACAGAATTGTGGATCAATGAAACCGGATGGAGATATATGTTCCTTTCTGAAGCAATTCCTGCCTTACTCTTCCTGCTCTTCCTGTTCTTTGTTCCTAAAACTCCAAGGTACCAGACCATGAAGGGGAATGAAGAAGATGCGATGAAAGTACTTACCAAATTAAATGGACCTGAAACGGCCACCCGAATCCTGTCCGATATTAAAGCCTCTTTTAGTCGCACAAAATCGCATTGGCTTTCTTTTGGGTGGGGTGTTGTTATCATAGGTATTCTTCTTTCCATATTCCAACAGTTTGTTGGTATCAACGTGGTTCTATACTACGCCCCTGAAATCTTTAGGGGAATGGGTATGGAAACAGATGCTTCGATGCTCCAAACCATTATCGTGGGAGCAATTAATATGCTCTTCACAGTACTGGCAATCATGACTGTAGATAATTTTGGAAGAAAAAAATTGATGATGATTGGTAGTGCGGTTATGGCTGTAGCTATGATAGGCCTTGGCTTTGCACTGTATACAGAAACTGAAGGTTTACCTGCACTACTTCTTATGCTTCTTTACATTGCTGCATTCGCTATGTCGTGGGGACCTGTAACCTGGGTACTACTTTCAGAAATTTTCCCTAATAAAATTCGGGGGGTAATGGCAGTTGCAGTAGCAATTCAATGGCTAGCCAACCTTATTGTTTCCTGGACATTCCCTATGATGAATAACAATTCGGCACTTGTAGAACATTTCAATCACGGCTTCTCTTACTGGATATATGGAGTGATGGCTCTTCTTTCTTTACTCTTTATCTGGAAGTTTGTCCCAGAGACTAAAGGAAGAACCCTGGAAGATATGGAAGAACTATGGATGAAGAAAAAATAAAGAATATTTATGCACTTTTTAGGAATAGATTTAGGTAGTTCTTCAATAAAACTATCTGTACTAAATGCAGAAAAAGGTGAGACCGTATGTTCTGTTACGGCACCCGATTTTGAAATGGAAATGAAGGCTCCCAGGTTTGGTTGGGCCGAACAGGATCCTAACAGCTGGTGGCAATATCTAAAGCAGGGTCTAAATGAAATGAGCAACAAGCATAACTATGACCTAAAGCAGATTAAAGGGATTGGTATTGCTTACCAAATGCATGGCCTTGTAATTACCGATGAAAACCTTGAGCCCGTAAGGCCCTCAATTATATGGTGTGACAGCCGGGCTGCAGAAATAGGTCATGAAGCATATAAGACTATAGGTGAGAAGAACTGCAATGAGCAGATCCTTGGAAGTCCCGGAAATTTTACTGCATCTAAACTTAGTTGGGTCAAGCAGAATGAGCCGGGAGTATATGCCAGGGCAAAATACATGATGTTACCGGGAGATTTTTTAGCTGCAAAGCTTACAGGTATTCCTCAAACAACTTCTTCTGGCTTATCTGAAGCTGCACTCTGGAATTTTCCCGAAGGCAGGCTGGCTACCGAAATCCTTGAGAAAATGGGATTAGAAAGGGAATTGGTGCCCGAAATTGTTCCCACTTTTGGGGAGCAGGCTACCATTCATCCTGATGTAGCAAACCAACTGGGGCTTGACAGCAGTGTCAAAATCACATACCGCGCAGGCGATCAGCCAAACAATGCCCTCTCACTTAATGTACTTAATCCGGGAGAGATAGCCACCACGGCAGGAACATCAGCAGTAATATACGCTGTTACAGATAAAGACATTTACGACGAGCAAAATCGTATCAATACATTTCTTCATGTGAGTAATACTCAAGATCAAAAGAGAAATGGCCTGCTGGGCATTATAAATGGCTCAGGAATTCTATATCAATGGCTTCGGAAAATAATGTCGGTGGGAGACAAAGAGCTCATTTCATATGATGTACTTAATTCCGAAGCTGCAAAAGCAAAACCCGGAAGTGAAGATCTACGTTTCTACCCTTTCGGCAATGGAGTAGAACGAATTTTTAATAACCGACAGGCAAAGTCGGGTATTGAAAACCTCAATTTTAATATTCATCAACCTGCCCACCTGATAAGATCTGCCTGTGAAGGAATTGTATTCGCAATGAATTATGGGTTCGATGTTATGAAGTCGCTTGGAACATCTGGTGAAATTGTACGTGCCGGAAAAGGAAACCTTTTCTTAAGTCCTGTTTTTAGGGAGATCTTTTGCAACACCACCCAGGCACAACTCGAACTCTATAACACTTCAGGAGCCGAGGGTGCAGCACGTGGCGCAGCCTATGGCTTCGGATATTATAAAAATCTAAAAGAAGCGTTTCAAAATCTTCAACGCCTGGAGTGCCTGGAACCACAAAAAGAACTCTCCAGCCAGTATGAAGAGATCTACGGAAAATGGAAAAGCAACATTAAAACTGAAAAAGAGTAATTATGGAATCAAAATTTTTCAAAAACATTGACAAAATCAAATTTGAAGGCAGGGAGAGTGACAATCCGCTTGCTTTTAAATGGTATGACGAAAATAAAGTTGTAGCAGGTAAAACACTTAAGGAACACCTGAAATTTGCTACTGCCTACTGGCACACGTTCAATAACACCGGAAGTGATCCATTTGGGCCGGGGACAGAAACATTTGAATGGGATAAAAGTAACGATCCCATTACCCGAGCAAAAGACAAAATGGATGCGGCATTCGAATTCATGACCAAGCTGGGAACATCTTATTACTGTTTCCACGATGTAGACGTTGTAGATGAAGCACCAACTCTTGCAGAGTTCGAAAAACGCCTACAAACCATGGTAGAGTATGCTAAGCAAAAGCAGCAAGAAAGCGGGATCAAATTGTTATGGGGTACTTCAAACCTCTTCAGCAATCCACGCTATATGAATGGTGCCGCTACGAATCCAAACTTTGATGTGTTGGCATACGCCGGTGCACAGGCAAAGATCGCTCTAGATGCTACTATGGCCCTTGGAGGTGAAAATTATGTATTCTGGGGTGGTCGTGAAGGTTATATGAGCCTTCTTAACACCGATATGAAAAGAGAATTGGATCACCTGGGAAGATTCCTTAACACCTGTAAAGATTACGCCAGACAACAAGGTTTTAAAGGAAATTTCTTTATAGAACCAAAGCCGATGGAGCCTACCAAGCACCAGTATGATTATGATGCTGCAACTTCGCTGAGTTTCATAAGACAGTACGGCCTTGAAAATGACTTCAAATTAAACCTGGAGGTAAATCACGGAACTCTTGCAGGACATACTTTTGAACATGAGTTGCAGGTAGCTGTTGATGCCGGAATGTTAGGAAGCATCGATGCAAATAGGGGTGATTATCAAAACGGATGGGATACAGACCAATTCCCAATTGATCTATACGAAATCACGCAGGCAATGCTTATCATCCTTGAAGGCGGCGGAATTCAGGGCGGAGGAATCAATTTTGACGCTAAAGTAAGACGTAATTCTACCGACCTGGAAGATAAATTCATTGCTCACGTTTCAGGAATGGATGTTTTTTCGAGAGGCCTTATTTGCGCCAATAATATATTAGAGAACTCTAAGTATAAACAACTTAGAAAAGAACGCTACTCCTCTTTTGACAGTGGAAACGGAGCTAAATTCGAAAACGGCGAACTTTCTTTGGAAGATTTGAGCAAGATAGCCCGTGAAGCAGGAGAACCTCAGCAAATAAGTGGTAAACAAGAGCTATTTGAACAAATTATCGCTAATTCCTACTAGAAAAGTTTCAACCTAATAAGTTTTATTATTAAGCAAAGCCGCCTGAAGCATTCTTCAGGCGGCTTTGCTTATACAAACTGTGCGGTTACAAAATCTCCTTACCTGTCAAAAAGGGCATTTAGAAACAATATTTTGTAATGAAAAATGGGTAAGAAATGATACAGCTTATATATCATTTTTCAGCCTTCTTAAACAAAGAAGTTTATGGTATTACCGATAAAAAAGGCTGCCTTTTCAGACAGCCTCTTTAGCTTTTGATATTCAATATTTATTCTTAATAACCTGGGTTCTGGTATACTCCTGTATCCCCTTCCATTGCGTCAATTTGACCTTGAGGAATTGGGCGCAGGTAATGATAAGGTTCTATATTTCGGGTAATGGTTAGGGCATTGTGATCGCCGTAATCACTTCCGGCTATACGATAAGTAGAAGCCAGATCTTCCCATGTTTGGGTACGAATAAGATCATACCAGCGGTAACCTTCCCCAAAATACTCCCTTGATCTTTCAGCAAGGATGTAATAAATGTCAATTTCAGCCGGAGTTTCAGAAACAAGTTCGTTGCTGAAATCTGCTATTTTAGGCTCTCCTGCATTATTATCCCATCTCCAAACTCCTGCTCTTGCTCTAATTACATTGATCAAATCTCTTGCAGACATTCCTGTAGCATTTGCGCCTTTAACGGCAGCTTCAGCAGCAATAAAATATAATTCAGAGAATTTAGCGATGTTAAAAGGCCTGGTACTGGCAGCATTAGGTTGACCAAGACCATCTCCTGTATTAGTGCGATATGGGCCTAATTTCCAAAGTCCAGGATAGGTTCTTCTACTAATATCCTGTGGCCCTATAACAAAATCTGATCTTCCCGGCAATACACCTGCACCAATGTTACTTTTCCCCTGTCCATCAGGATAATCAATTGCAGCATCAGGCTGCTCATTCAGAAAAGTCAGGATTGCATCTCCCGGTTCCACCGGAAGTCCATTGGCATTATATAACACATCCTGCTCTACCCCACCTTTTGGCCAGTTTCCACGATAGGTTGTGGTAAAAGTTCCATCATAGCGGGAATCCTGGGTTTTATCTGCAAAAGTTTGAGTAATAGCGCCAATAGTTGGTGCCATCCTGGTCCATGGACGCCCAAGATCCTGAGAATCTTCTCTTTGTACCGAACTCACGGTTTCACTCCAGTTAGGGTCTTTTGCGCTGCGAATAACGGTATAGTTCCAGGTCATCATCCAGCCAGCAAAATTTTCGGGGGCACCACCACCACTATAGGTAAGACTGGCTCCGTTATAATATTCACTGGTTTCAGTATGATCTGCATAAAGTAGGATCTCACTATTCCTGTCGTTCTCAGCATTATTTACGTCATAGTAGGTAGGCTGAAGCCCAAAAGGTCCGGGATTATTGATCGCTGTTGTTGCAACGTCATAAGCTTGCTGGAAATACCACTGCGCATCATGACCGTTGGGATCTGTGCGGCTGGTTTCGGGATAGGTTGGAATATTATTTGGATTCTCTAACCACCATCCGTACGTTAAATAAGCTTTAGCCAAATACAACCTGGCAACTGTTTTAGTTGCTCCGCCGGTAACTCTGGGAAATTCAGGAAGATTTTCAACTGCGCCAAGAAGATCGGGAAATATAGCCCTGGTATAAACTTCGGGAACTGTATTTCTTGTAGATTTTCTCGTAGGGTTGGTATTGAAAGTAAGTTCTCCAGCTCCAAGGTCTAACGGCACACCTCCAAAGGTCTGGACCAGCAAAAAGTAATCAAACCCTCTAAAGAATCTTGCCTCGGCCGTAAGTTCATCAGATATTCCTACTGCCTCGGCATTTTCGATGACCCCGTTAGCAGTGTTGATATTTGAAAAGGATATATTCCAAATTGCATCGGCCCGGCTATCTTCAGGAGTAATATTCCCCTGTCCCGAAAGATCCATTACCAGGAAGTTTTGATCTGCACTCTGGGCATAAGTTACCTCATCTGTACCTGTTAAAGTAGTATTATAGTAATATGCCTGTCCATAAATATATCTCAAATGAGCATACATAGAGGTCAACCCTCCCAACACTCCGGTTTCAGTTTTAAAGAAGCCTGGTTCATAAGTGCTTCTTGGCGTCTCTTCAAGAATATCTTCTGAACAGGAAACCAGAAGCATAGCCAACACAAGAGTGGTTATAACAGAAGTTTTTAAACGAATATTTTTCATAATAATTTTTTTAAAAAGTTAAGTTCACAAATAGGTAATTTCTCGTAGCGGGAGTGTTTGTCCCAATGGTAAGAAGCCTGCTTGGGTAACCTGCTACCGCTGAATTCTGATCTCCATAAGAGTTGGTCACCGGATCCATTCCCGATTCATCATAATAAGGTGAAAATAGTACAAAAGCATTCTGAACAGTACCATAAAGTCTAAGATCCTTAAATCCAAGATCACCTATTGTTTCTTTATCAAAATTATATCCCAGCGTAAGAGTACGTATCTTCAAATATGAAGCATCAAAATATCCCAGTGTAGAACCATATTTTGGGTTATCACCACTGGTTACCCCTCCCGGTTTTGGATACCTGGCTCCTGTATTTTCTGGTGTCCAGTAATCAACATCCACATTACCGCGACGACCATTAAGCATATTCAAATAACCTGAAGATCCATACAGGGTACTAATAAGTACACCTCCAGACTGGAATGCACCTACTGCAGTAAAATCGAAATTTTTTTAGGCGAGACGAGTATTGAAACCTCCCTGAAAATCGGGGTTCACATCAATTACCTTTCTATCATCTGGACCAATTTGCCTCACCGGTACACCATTGGCATCATATTCCCCGGTATACCTTACCTTGATCATCCCAACATTTCCTCCTGGCTCCAATATATCCAGATAAGGATCATCTTCCTGCCAAAGCCCAATACGCTCATAGTCATAGATCACATTAATAGGATGACCTTCAAACCAGTTATTACTTACATCCTGAGAAGTTCCTGAAGCAAGGGCCACAAGCTCATTCTCATTAGAATACAAGTTAAGGCCTGCCTCCCAGCTAAAGCCATCGGGGTTATCGAAAATTACCCCATTAAGAGAAAGTTCAAATCCCTTGTTTTGGGTCTCCCCGATATTGGCAGTATAACTTCCTACCCCAGAAGTACCCGGAAGTACTACATTGTAAAGGATGTCATTGGTGTTTGTTATATAATATTCTGTAGTACCAGTAAGCCTATAATTAAATAATGAAAAGTCTACTCCAAAGTTATAAGTTGTAGAGTATTCCCATCCAAGTTCGGGGTTGGGAAGCTGAGAAACATAATATCCCACTGCATAATTATCGGGTCCAAAATTATATGGTCTTGTGGCCAATAGCCCTAAAGTGGAATAAGGATCTACCGCCTGGTTTGAAGTTTCTCCATAACCCGCACGAATCTTGAGAGAGTTCATCCATTCCACATTTTCCATAAATGCTTCGTTGCCAAGATTCCAACCAACAGAAACTGCGGGATATGTATGCCATTTATGACCTTCAGCAAGCCTGGAAGAACCGTCTGAACGCAGTGTGGCAGACAACATATATTTATTCTCATACTCGTACATTATCCTACCCATATAGGACATTAAACCGCTTCGGTAGTAGCCCTGATTAGCAGGATCTATAATGATCTCATCTGTTGCCTGACCTAAATTATAGAACTGAAACTGATCTGTAGGAATTCCAAGGGCAGCAATACTTGAACTATTAAATTTAGTTTCTTCTGTAGAATATAGACCTACTACGTTTATTCTGTGACTATCGTTAAAAGTACGGTCATAGGTCACTAAATTTTCCACTAAGTAACGGGTAGTAATGGAATTATTAATAGAAGCGTTTGAAAGTGTACTTTCTGAAACACTAAAAACTCCTTCTCCGGTATAGCTTCCACCATGCGTACTCCTGTAATTAAGACCCAGGTTAATTCTATATTTCAACCCTTCAACACCAGGAATTTCAAGCTCTCCAAAAAAGTTATTGAAGGTTCCAAATTCTCTGGATTGATCTATCCAGGAATCGCCAAGGTTTTCAATGCTTTTTCTGGTACGTACCCACATATCATCTGCAGCCAGGCTTATTACTCTTTTTAAAGAGCCATCTTCATTATATGGACTGGCAATTGGGGAAGCAGCCAAAACATCATAGATCCCCAGGTTCATTCCGTTTCTTACCGAATAATTATTGTTGGTACTAAACCCAACCTTTATGTAATCTCCAATCTCCTGGCTAAGAGTTCCATTAAAAGATATTCGCTCAAAGTATTGTTCGGGCAGAACAGCTGCATCTTTAGTGTAACCAAGACTGGCATTATAGCTTCCGCTTTCTGTACCTCCAGAAACACCAAGGTTATGATTGGTAATAAGACTGTTTTCATACATAAGGTCCTGCCAGTCGGTATTTACATCATCCATCTCATCTGCACCATTTTCATATTGGTTAGCAGCTTCACGCAGGGCTACCAACTCAGACCCACTCATCATGGGATATTCCCCAAACACCGTCTTCACACCATAAAAAGCATCATAGCTAAATTGCGCAGCCTGCCCCTGTCTCCCGGTATTGGTTGTAATGATCACAACCCCGTTAGCACCCCTGGAGCCATAAATCGCTGTTGCCGAAGCATCTTTAAGGATATCCATACTTTGAATATCATTAGGGTTTATGTCATTTAAAGATCCTGCAAAAGGCACACCGTTAAGCACGATCAATGGATCATTGCTGGCAGTTAATGAACGTGTTCCCCGAAAACGAATTTGTTGAGGAGCACCAGGCTGGGAAGAAGTTTGCGCAAGCTCTACCCCGGGAAGTCTCCCCTGTAAAGCTTCAGAAATATTAGCAGAAGGGATGTCTCTCAATTCTTCCCCGCCAATTGAGGAAACAGAACCGGTTACTGCCTCTCTACGCTGAGTTCCATATCCAATTACAACCACCTCTTCCAGGGCTTCTGTATCTTCCTGCAGAACTATATCGATTTCGTTGCGGCCATTAATATTGACCATTTGGGTGGCGAACCCAACATATGAATACACCAGCACTCCGTTAGATGGCACATCCTCTATCACATATTCTCCATCAAAGTCGGTTGTTACACCCCGGGAGGTTCCCTGAAGCAGAACAGTAACCCCGGGTAAAGGGCCCTACTTCATCTGTTACTGTTCCCGAAACCGTTATGTTTTGAGCGGTTGCGGCACAAGTCATCATTACTGTTAGTATAAGTAACAGACTTTTCCAGGAACGTTTTCCTTTTAATAGTAATACTTCCTTCATGTTGTCATAGTTTAAAAAAAATTAAGAACGATTATATTGGTTAATTAGCTGTTAAGCTTTCATAAGGATAAATATACGTATTTTATCAATTTACGCAATCGGTTGCGTAAAAAATAAGTTAAATTTCTTTCCCGCGGTCATAATGCCCGCCTGCAAAAATTCAATTACCTGTTTACCAGATAATTGATAAACTTCAAAATTTACGAATACGATTGATTTTATTTTGTTATTTTAGCATAAAGCTTCTTTAACAAAAAATTTTAATTAAACAGTAAATTTTTCCTAATGCAAAGACATTTATCCACAATCAAGAAACTGGCTTATCCGCTATTCACAGTTTTATTACTTACGGGATGTAAGAATGAAAATAACAATCAGCAGGTTGAAGAAATTAATGAGGAAACCAATGACACCATTCCTGAATTTGCTTCAGAACCACTGGTAAAAGAAAATTATACTGCAGATCCCTCTGCACACGTATTCGAAGGCAAAATATATGTTTATCCTTCCCATGACTGGGATTCAGGAATACCTGAAGATGATACGGGTGCTCATTTCAACATGAAAGACTATCACGTATATTCTATGGATAGTGTAGGTGGCGAAGTTACAGATCACGGAAAAGTGTTAGATGTGGAAGATGTAAAATGGGCTTCCCGACAAATGTGGGCTCCAGACGCTGCTGAAAAAGATGGTAAATACTACCTCTATTTCCCTGCAAAAGACGAAAATGACATCTTTAGAATTGGTGTTGCTGTTGGGGATTCCCCTGCCGGCCCGTTTGAACCACAGGATGAACCTATTGAAAACAGCTATAGTATAGATCCTGCAGTATACAAAGATACTGACGGAGCCTATTATATGTATGTTGGTGGAATTTGGGGAGGACAGCTACAACGCTACCGGGATAATGAATACCAGGGAGAAGAAGATGTGTATCCTGCCGATGACGAACCTGCCCTTATGCCAAAAATTGCCCGTATGAGTGATGATATGCTTGGATTTGCTGAAGAACTACGTGATGTACAGATCCTTGATAAAGAAGGTAACCCACTTACCACAGGTGATAATGAAAGGAGATTCTTTGAAGCAGCATGGGTTCATAAATATAATGACACCTACTATTTCTCTTATTCAACCGGAGACACTCATAACATTGCTTATGCAACAGGAGATAGCCCTTATGGCCCCTTCACTTATCAGGGTGTGGTCCTTGAGCCTGTATTGGGATGGACAAACCACCACTCCATTGTAGAATATAATGGTAAATGGTATTTGTTCTATCACGACAGTTCTCTTTCTGGCGGAAAGACTTACTTAAGAAGTATGAAGGTAGCAGAATTAAAACATAATGAAGATGGAAGCATTGAAACCATCAGCGCTTATGCCAATGAAAATGCAGAGTAACCTTCCAAAAATGGCATTTTTCAGAACTTTTCTTGCGCTGTTAATTTTCAGCAGTTGTTCCATTACAGTTTTTGGGCAGGTAAAATTACCCAGGCTTATTAATGATGGGATGGTTCTTCAGCGAAATAGTGAAGTAAAAATATGGGGATGGGCTTCTAAACAGGAGCCCATTTCAATTTTATTCCTGGGCAAAGAATACGAAACAGTTGCAGATTCCGAAGGGAAATGGTCAATTTCACTAGACGATCTAAAAGCCGGAGGCCCTTTTGAAATGAAAATCAAAGGCAGCAACACAATCCAGCTAAAAGATATTTATATTGGGGATGTATGGCTTGCCTCAGGACAATCAAATATGGAGCTCCCAATGTCTCGCGTTGCACCTTTATACCCAGAGGAAATTGCAACAGCATCCAATGAGGCCATCCGCTATTTTGAAGTCCCTAAAACCTATAATTTCAATGAAGCCAAAGAAGATATTGAAGGTGGGGAATGGATCCCGGTTGCTTCAAACACTATTGAAAAATTATCTGCAGTAGGTTATTTCTTTGCCAAAGACCTTTATGAAGAATATAATGTACCCATTGGCATAATTAACTCGGCACTTGGAGGATCTCCTGCGGAAGCCTGGATAAGTGAAGATGCACTAAAACAATTTCCTGAGCATTACAGGGAAGCTATCAGGTTCCAAAGTGAAGATCTACGAGATAGCATTGCAACTGCCGATCAAACCCGTATAAGAAATTGGTACAGCGAAACCCAAAAGAAGGATGTAGGCCTTAAAGAGAACTGGAAAGCGGCGAATCTCGACGACTCTTCCTGGAAAACTATGGATATTCCCGGTTATTGGGCCGAAACAGATCTTGGGCCAAAAAATGGGGTTGTATGGTTTAGAAAGACAGTTGATCTTAAGGAAGACCAGGCTCAAGGAGCGGCTAAACTCATATTAGGACGTATCGTAGATGCAGATTCAGTATTTGTAAATGGAAAATTTGTGGGCAATACCACCTATCAATATCCACCACGACGTTATGAAATTCCAGAGGGCGTATTAAAAGCCGGAGAGAACACAATTAGCATCCGTATTATAAATGAAGGGGGACGTGGAGGTTTTGTAGAAGAAAAAGAATACAAACTCATTACAGCAGAAGAAGAGATAGACCTTACCGGCACCTGGAAGTTTAAACTTGGGGCTGAAATGCCACGTTTACAAGGGCAAACCTTCATCAGGTGGAAACCTCTTGGGCTGTACAATGCCATGATCAATCCTTTAATTGATTATTCCATAAAAGGGGTGATTTGGTACCAGGGAGAATCCAATGCAGATACCCCGGGAGAATATCAGGCTCTTATGACTACGCTCATTAAAGACTGGAGAAACAAATGGAATGAGCCAGATCTACCTTTCCTTTATGTTCAACTCGCCAACTTCATGGGGACCAAAGATCAACCGGCAGATAGTCAATGGGCGAGATTAAGAGATGCCCAGTTAAAAACCCTGACTGTACCTCACACCGGAATGGCTGTTGCCATAGATGTGGGAGAAGCAAATGACATCCACCCATTAAATAAAAAAGATGTGGGAGAGAGACTGGCAAGAGCGGCAAAAAAGGTGGCTTATGGGGAAGATATAGTTCCTGCAGGTCCTTTATATAAGTCCTTTTCAAAAGAAGGAGATTCTATAGTGATCTCTTTTGAAAATGTAGGAGATGGCCTGGTATCCAAAAATGGCAAATCCCTGTCCTATTTTTCCATTGCCGGAAAAGACCGGGAATTCAAGTGGGCACAGGCTGAAATCAGGGGAGATAAGGTCGTGGTATATCACCCCGAAATTAAAGATCCCGTAGCAGTCCGTTACGCCTGGGCAGATAACCCGGAAGGTGCAAACCTCTACAATAAAGATGGTTTACCTGCATCTCCTTTTAGAACCGATGACTGGGAGTTTGCTCAATAAGTTATAGCAATCCTCAAAATTACAAGACCATCATTAGAGAATCCTGTTTCTCAATGATGGTCTTGTGTTTTAGAAATGAATTAGGCCTGTATTTAAAAGGCAATAAGGTCGGATTTGCTCCCTATGAAATACAACTTTAGGAAAACCCTTTAACTATTTCTGAAGTGGTCCATGAAGTCATCGGGGTGTGCTCCTGTTCGTTCTTCCCGGTCTAAGGCATCTATTTGCCGCATATCTTCTTCAGAAATCCCGAAATCAAAAACATCTGCGTTCTCAAAAATGCGGTCTCTGTGAACACTTTTTGGAATGGTTACCACTCCTTTCTGAAGGTCCCAACGTATAACCAGTTGGGCAACAGTCTTTCCATATTTTTTAGCAAGCTCCTTCAGAAGAGGATTTTTAAAGACTTCTCCTCTCATTAAAGGCGACCAGGCTTCATATTGTATCTGGTTGCGTTTGCAAAAATCGAGCAATGACTGCTGTACCAGTCTGGGGTGGAATTCATTTTGCAGTACCATGGGCTTTATGTTGCAATCATTCAAAATGTCCTTCAGTTGATGTTCCAGAAAGTTTGACACTCCTATAGCTTTCACTTTCCCTTCAGAATACAACTTTTCCAGGGCTTTCCAGGTTTCAACATATTTTCCCGGCACCGGCCAGTGTATCAGATAAAGATCAATAAAATCGAGTCCCAACTTCTCAAGAGATTTGTCAAAAGCTTTAAGCGTTTCTTTAAAACCCTGATCATCATTCCACACCTTGGTGGTGACAAAGATCTCTTCACGGGGGATTTTCGAACTTTTAATAGCTTCCCCTACCCCACTTTCGTTCTCGTAAAAAGATGCCGTATCTATATGCCTGTACCCCGCGTCTAGCGCATGATGTACAGACTCAATGACTTCCCTGCCTTCTTTGGCTTTATAAACTCCAAGTCCAAGGACCGGCATAGTAACGCCATTATGTAAGGTGGTAGTTCCATTTATATTTCCAATATCCATTGTATCTCTTTTACATCTTCAAATTAATAGTACTCAAAAATGGCATTTTTCAACCTCTTTTCTGAAACTTCTTTACCAGAATAATCACCTACCTCATAATAACAAAGCTGAAGATTATACCCTAGCCTATGCTTTTACTGAAAATCTAAAACTAGTTTTACTGGAATAGATCTCTCCTGGTTCCAGTTCTACTGAAGGGAAATTCTCCTGGTTTGGGGAATCGGGATAATGTTGTGTTTCAAAGCAAAATCCACTTCTCTTTTCATAAAATCCTTTACCATACTGAAGTGGCAAAGTGCCGTCGAGGAAGTTTCCGGTATAGAGCTGCATTCCGGGTTCGGTAGTGTATACCTTTAAAAGCCTTCCCGACTCGGGGTGAAGTGCCGAAGCTGCGAAACGCAGTCCGTTCTCCGGGTTGTTGATCACCCAGGTATGGTCATAGCCGTTACCTCGTTTCAGTTGCTCATGCGCCGCATTAATTTCCTCCCCAATTGCTTTAGGTTTACTAAAATCAAAAGGGCTTCCTGCCACTGGCGCAATTTCCCCGACAGGAATGAGATTTTCATCAACCGGCACAAAATCATCTGCATTGACTTGAACTTGATGATTCAATATGCTGTTGGTAAAGTCACCAGACAAATTGAAATAGGCGTGCTGAGTTAGGTTCACTATAGTTTTCCTGTCGGTAGTGGCTTTATATTCCACATCTAAAGAATTATCTTCAGTAAGGGTATAGGTCACTTGAGTTTCCAGGCGTCCTGGGTAACCTTCTTCCATGTGTTCACTAATGTAGGTTAGCACCAGGCTATTTGGTTCTGAAGACTCTTTTACCTTCCACACCACCTTATCAAATCCTTTGTCCCCGCCGTGCAAATGATTTACTCCATTATTTTGTGCGAGCGTATATTCCTGCTCATCAAGGGAGAATTTTCCTTTGGCAATACGATTACCATAACGCCCAATAAGAGCTCCAAAAAAGGGATTTTCTTCCATGTATTGCTCCAGAGAATCAAAACCCAAAACCACATCTTCAAAAATGCCATTTTTATCGGGAACTTTTAAAGAAGTAATACGACCACCATAAGTAATGATCTTCACTTCCATTCCCAGTTCATTTCGAAGGGTAAACTGGTCTACCTGTTCCCCTTGTGCAGTAACCCCGTATTTTTCTTTATGCATTCTTACTCTTGCTTCTTTTGATAAACCTCATCATTTCCTGAATATTTAAACCAGTCGAAAGAAGCTTTATTTTCAGATGCTTCCCCGTTTGAAGTAGTGTACATTCCAAGGTTAGCGCCTACAAATCCGCCTGCCACTCTGGTACTCAAATATTTTCCGTCCAGTTCGCCGCCAAGGTTTTCCCATTCCGACCCGGTTTTGTAAAAGAACTTGTATTCATCTTCATCAAATTCCACTTTAAAATCTATCTCTTTGGCTGAAGAAGAAAGTTTCTTGCTCGCAAGTAATTCTTCTCCGCCCTCATTTCCCTTATAAAGCTGCACTACAGAGGAATTTCCTTCATAAGATTTAGCTATAAAATAAAAGTGGGACTCATTCTGAAATGCTATCAACCCGGCTTTCTCGTTGGGCTTTTTTGTTTCAAATTCTACTGATACTGCCGCCTCACCGGTTAAATGTTGCTGACGGTGGGAAATAAAACTCGGGTTAGAAGTACCCGATACGGTTTCGGGTCTCGTCTTCATTACAAGGTAACCATCCCGCTCGTTTAAGTCGTACCATTTTTCTTTTGGATTCCGAAGAAATAACCAGTGAAATGCCAGTTCCTTCTCATTAAAATCTTTTTTAAACTCAAAATTACCATTCAGCGGAAAAAGATCTTTATTTAACGTCACACCTTCAGGAAGCGGATATTCATATTTGATCTCCTCACCTCCCAGGTCAAAAATTGGCCAGTCATTTTCCCATTTTACAGGGGTCATAAAAGTCTCCCTTCCGGTGTTGTAAAAATCCCCTTCATAAGGGCGAACTGCAAGAAAAACCCCATACCAGTCGCCATTTGGGTGCTGCACAATATCGGCATGTCCCGCTGAAGTTATTGGATTAGGCCTGTCTGGATCAAGGTGTCGCTGCGTAAGGATAGGATTTTCTTCATAAGGAATAAATTCATCGTCAATATTCCTGTTCCTGTAGATCATTTCTGAATGGTTTACCGCAGTACCACCTTCGGCAGTCATCAAATAATAGTAGCCATTCAATTTGTAAATCCTGGGACCTTCAGCCCAAACCGGCTTTGTAGAGATATCGACTCCGCCGTTCACCAGAATACGGTTTTTTCCAACCGTCTTCAGGTTTTCTTTATCAAATTCCATCATACGGATGGTGCGGTGACCATCGTATAAAGGCTCATTATTTGGCGGATCGCTATTGTAAACTATATAAGATTTTTCTTCGTCAAAGAACAAACCGGGATCAATTCCCAGCACTTCAGGTAGCCACACGGGATCACTCCATGGACCTGCGGGATCTTCGGCAGTCATTACAAAATTTCCTTTACCGTCCACAACTGTACAGGTGAGGTAAAAGATTCCGTTATCATAACTAATATCTGGGGCGAAAATAGCACGGGAGGTTCCAAAGCCTTCCAGGTCAATTTGATCTGGCCGGTCAATTACATTGCCTATCTGCTTCCAGTTTACAAGATCTGTACTGTGGAAGACCGGGATTCCCGGGTAAAAAGCGAAGGTGGAATGCACCATGTAGAAATTTCCGTTACCATCATCGGTAATTGCGGGATCGGGATACCAGCCTGCCAGAATTGGATTCTGAAATGTCTCCTGGGCGCCCACCATAAAGAATGAACCTAAAATAAAGAGGCCTGTAAAAAGCCATTTTTGAAACCTTAGTCGAAGAATATTTTTCATGAAGTACAGCGTTATTTCTTTATTTTCTACTAATTACCTTCTCAGAAGCTTTTACAATAGCTTCAGCATTTAACCCGTATTTCTCCAAAAGCTGTTCAGGAGTTCCACTTTCTCCAAAAGTGTCATTAGTAGCCACAAATTCCTGAGGTGCAGGATGATTTTTTACCAAAGTACGGGCAATGCTCTCACCCAGGCCGCCCAGGTAGTTGTGTTCTTCGGCAGTCACTACACATCCTGTTTTTTTCACCGAGGCAAGCACGGCTTCTTCATCAAGAGGTTTTATGGTGTGAATATTTATCACCTCAGCACTTATGCCTTTTTCTGCAAGTTGTTCTGCAGCCTGGATTGCTTCCCAAACCAAATGGCCTGTGGCAATAATGGTTACATCGTTACCTTCCAGTAAATGGACTGCTTTTCCTATCTGGAACTCTTCATCGGCCGGTGTGAAATTAGCCACTTTTGGCCTTCCGAAGCGTAAATACACAGGACCCTGGTGCTCTGCAATGGCAAGAGTTGCTGCTTTAGTTTGATTGTAGTCGCAGGTATTGATCACCGTCATTCCCGGAAGCATCTTCATAAGACCAATATCTTCCAAAATTTGGTGTGTAGCACCGTCTTCTCCAAGGGTAACCCCTGAATGCGATGCACAGATTTTCACATTTTTATCTGAATAGGCAACACTTTGTCTTATCTGGTCATACACCCGTCCTGTGGCAAAGTTGGCAAAGGTTCCGGCAAACGGGATCTTTCCTCCAATGGTAAGTCCGGCAGCGATACCAATCATATTGGCCTCGGCAATTCCCACCTGAAAAAAGCGTTCAGGATTCTCGTCTATGAAATCCTGCATTTTTAAAGATCCTACCAAATCTGCACAAAGAGCAACTACATTTGGATTTTTACGTCCCAGTTCAGTGAGCCCATCTCCAAATCCGGAGCGGGTATCTTTTTTTCCTGTATCTGTATATTTTTTCATAAGCCTTCCCCGACCCCTCCAAAGGAGGGGAGATGGGCGTGTATTTAATTAATAATAATTTTCATTTTTTGTTCAAGTAAGCTCCTCCCATTGTGGAGGTTGGGTGGGGCTAATAATCTCCTAAAGTTTCCGGATTTTGAGCAAGAGCTTTCTCCAATTGCTCATCATTTGGCGCTTTGCCGTGCCATGCATGTGTATGCATCATGAAGTCTACACCGTGCCCCATTTCAGTATGCATCAGGATACAAACAGGTTTACCCTTTCCTGTACGGGCTTTAGCCTCATTTAGACCGTTGATCACCTGCTTTAGATCATTCCCGTTTTCAATTTCAAGTACATCCCATCCAAAGGCCTCAAACTTCGCCCTTAGATTTCCCATAGGCAGAACATTATCTGTACTTCCGTCTATCTGTTGCCCGTTAAGGTCTATTGTAGAAATTAAATTATCCACTTTATTGCCGGCAGCATACATAATGGCTTCCCAGTTCTGCCCTTCCTGCAGTTCTCCATCTCCGTGAAGCGTAAACACTAAATGAGAATCTTTATTTAGCTTTTTTGCCTGCGCAGCACCAATGGCTACAGACATTCCCTGCCCCAAAGAGCCAGAGGCAACCCGTATTCCCGGTAAACCTTCATGAGTAGTAGGATGGCCTTGCAGCCTGGAATTGATAAGCCTGAAGGTATTCAATTCTTCTACAGGAAAGTATCCGCTTCTGGCAAGTACGCTATAGAAAACCGGGGAAATATGTCCGTTAGACAGAAAGAAAAGATCCTCTCCAATTCCATCCATATTAAATTCAGGATTGTGTTGCATCACTTCCTGATAAAGTGCAGTAAAAAATTCTGTGCATCCCAATGATCCTCCGGGATGACCAGAATCTACTTTATGTACCTGACGTAAAATATCGCGACGTACCTGTGTCGCAAAGTTTTCCAGTTGTTTTATATCCATAACCGTTTAATTAAAAGATTTTGCATCCTCCAGGAACTTGGCCAGTCCGCTATCGGTAAGAGGGTGTTTTAAAAGTCCGTCTATTGAAGAAAGAGGCCCTGTCATTACATCTGCCCCAATTTTAGCGCAATTAACCACATGCATGGTATGTCTTATGGAAGCCGCAAGGATTTGTGTCTCAAATCCATAATTGTCATAGATCTGACGAATTTCTGCAATTAACTGCAGCCCATCGGTAGAGATATCATCGAGCCTTCCCAAAAATGGCGATACATAGGTTGCTCCTGCTTTTGCAGCCAGTAAAGCCTGCCCTGCTGAAAAAACTAAGGTGCAGTTAGTGCGTATTCCTTTATCTGAAAAATATTTGATTGCCTTAATGCCCTCTTTGATCATAGGGACTTTCACCACGATTTGGGGATGCAATTCTGCCAGTTCTTCCCCTTCCTTTACAATTTCGTCAAAGGTGGTGGCGATAACTTCCGCAGAAACATCACCATCTACGATCTCGCAAATATCTACATAGTGTTTCAGAATATTATCTCTTCCTCTTATGCCCTCTTTAGCCATTAAAGAAGGATTTGTGGTTACTCCATCCAGAACTCCCAGTTCCTGTGCCTCCCTTATCTGATCGAGGTTGGCAGTGTCAATAAAAAATTTCATATCTAAGTTTTCTTAAAATTCAAAATCAATGATAAACCTACTTGTTGTCATTTTTACTATAAGGCAATATAAAAAATTTAATGACATTTATGATCTCTTTAGGAAAAGATTCCTGAGAGAATGCGTAAGTCTGCAAACTTCAATTTCTGAGAAAGAAAGATCTTCAAATATGGATTGTTATTCGTTCTGCATGACAATCTATGTCAATTATTCCGGTTACTTCAGAAACAACGGGGACAAAAAAAAGGCTGCCCGAAATGGGCAGCCCTGGTAAGTTTTTCTAAACTGCTTATTAATCTAACTTTCTAAAGTTTCCTTCGGCATCAAATTCTACTTCTGTACCGTCAGAAAGTTCGATTTCCTGCTCATTGTCATCTTTTTCCCAACCTACTACCTGGGCATTTGCATGATTAGCACTTAGATAAGTTGCAATCTTAGCAGGCAACGCAGAAGCAGGAATAGCCTCTCGATTTGCACTGTCGATTTCAACAATATTTCCGTTTTCATCAAAATCCAGTTTTAGGCCATTAGAAAGCACTACTTCATACTTGTCATCTTCCCATATTTGCCAGTTACTGTTCTCATCAACTTTCACCACAGAAACTGAGGAAAAATGCTGATTGACATAGTCTTGTGCAGTACCGGGCAGGTTTCCTGTATTTGACTGTGCATACATTCCAATTGAGAATAGCGCGCAAAACGCTAATACAACTACTTTTTTCATAACTTGTTTTTTTAATTTGACACAAAACAAGTACCTAAAACTGGAAGAAATTAGGAAAGACTAATTTTCGTAATCCTAAATCTTTCCCAATTTCAAGGCTACTTTTGAAACTATGAAGATCCTGATTATAGAAGACGAAAAAGATATGAGGCAGAATATGCAGGCCACTCTTGAGAAAGAAAATTTTCTCGTTGAGCCTGTAGCTACTTATAAGGAAGCTATGTCTAAAATAGGAGTTTACGATTACGATTGTATTCTCCTTGACATTGGTCTGCCCGATGGTAACGGCCTTGAAATCCTCAAAACCCTCAAAGAAAAAGGTTATAGTGATTCGGTCATTATTGTTTCGGCTAAAGATTCTATAGATGATAAAGTGCATGGTCTCGAACTGGGGGCCGATGATTACCTGCCCAAACCTTTTCACATGGCCGAGCTCAATGCCAGGGTCAAAGCTGTGCTGCGACGGCGAAAAATGGAAGGTAACAACCTGCTTGAAGTTGCCAACGTTACCATAAACATCAATAACCACCAGGTGAGCGTTGATGGAGAAAGCCTGGAATTAAACAGAAAAGAGTTTGATGTGCTGTTCTATCTTTGCACCAACCAAAACCGCCTGGTAAGCAAATCGGCACTGGCCGAGCACGTGTGGGGCGATTATATTGACCAGACCGATAATTTTGACTTTATCTATTCCCAAATTAAAAATCTGCGGAAGAAGTTATGTGACAAAAATGCCGAAATTGAGATCAAAGCAGTCTACGGAATAGGCTATAAGCTCCTGGTTCCATGAAACTGCTCAACTACACCACCACATACTTTGCCGTGATCCTCATCTTTTTGCTGGGGCTGTGGGCCCTCATTTTTTATTTTGAAATACTTGACGAGATCTACGACAGCATGGATGACGGGCTCGACAATCAAAAAATGCTGATAATAAGGCAGGCTAAAGAAGACCCTTCCATACTTTCAAAAAATGCTTTTGAAGATGGAAATTATATCATCACCCCCACCACATCTCAACACAGCCGCAGTTTTACTGATGCATACCGCGACACGCTCATGTTCATGGAAAATGAAGACGAATATGAACCAGTCCGGCTCTTAGAAAGTGTTTTTCAGCAGAACGGGCAATACTACAAAATTAAGGTGGTCACTTCGATGGTCGAAGAAGATGACCTTCGGAAAGAGCTGTTCTTTTCTTTGATCTGGCTCTATCTGGGCTTGATCCTCACCATTCTTGTACTCAACAATGTGCTTCAGAAGAAAGCCTGGAAGCCATTTTACAAGCTGCTCCACCAACTTGAAAAATTCAGCATAGAAAAAGACAGCAAGATCAAATTTGAAACCACTAAAATTGAAGAATTCAAGTTACTCAATGAAAGAGTAGATCGACTTCTGAAAAAATCTGTAGAAAGTTACAAGAGTCAGAAAGAATTTATTGAAAATGCCTCGCATGAGTTGCAAACGCCATTGGCTATAAGCATCAATAAGCTC
>Ga0098069_100171_pt1 | contig 36886 bp, 49 predicted proteins | sample 27_taG_FD_92584 | JGI IMG/M metagenome (GOLD analysis project Ga0098069, IMG submission 92584) | Marine viral communities from Cariaco Basin, Caribbean Sea - 27_WHOI_OMZ | ecosystem: Environmental > Aquatic > Marine > Oceanic | place: Caribbean Sea: Cariaco Basin | collected 2014-11-09
CATCGAACACCTCCCCCGTGGCGGGAGTGACACTGGGCGCGGCCATCAGCCGCTTGGCGAGATCGAGAACATCAGTCATGCTGTGTCCGCTAGCAGGAGTGCGCAGCGATGCCCAAGCTCGATCTCGATGCCATCCCCCAGACCAATGCGACGGGCTATCCCGCGCCGTTCGATGCGCCCGTGAGCGGCCGCCGCTACCGCCGCCTCGCCCCGGCCTGCGGGCTCGGGCATCTGCGCGCGAGCCACGTCGTGCTCGAGCCGGGCGCCTGGTCGAGCCAGCGGCACTGGCACACCGATCTCGACGAACTGCTGGTGATGCTCGCAGGCGAAGCGGTGCTGGTCGAGGACGATGGCGAAACCGCCGTGCGCCCCGGCGATATCCTCGCTTGGCCCGCGGGCGCAGCCAATGGCCACCACCTGCAGAACCGGCGCGAGGAACCTTGCGTCTTCGTGGTCGCTTCTGCGGGCGATTTCGCCATCGACGGCGGCGAGTATCCCGATATCGACATGCGGTTCAGCCCCGAAGGCTATTTCCGCCGCGATGGCAGCCGTTACGAGACCGAGCGCATACCCTAGTCGCGGGCCTCTTCGGGCAGCGGCCCCGACTCGAAAGCGCGGTCGAGATATTCGGCCATCCGCAATCCCGCCTGCAGCACGCGGCGCCGCGCGATCGGGGCCGAGCGTTCGATCAGTTCCTGCGACAGCGCGGTCTCGCGCGGCAGTTCGCCCTCGCACGGATCGCAGCCGAAGGTTTCGGGATAGATGAAATCGCGCGAGATCTGCCAGCTTTCGCGGCCCCAGTCGGCGGCCTTGCCCCCAGCCAGTTCGGCGCGTTCGGCCGCGCTGTAGCGCCGCGCGATTGGCGGATTGCCGCTGATCGCGCGTTCGGCCAGCGGCCCGTCCCACACCCAGTGCAGGTTCAGCCCCGGGACGATGCCATAGGCGGCCTCGCGATCGTTGCCGCCGCGGTCGTCGTGATCGCCCGAATGCAGCGGCATGTGGATATCGCCGATGAAGTGGACGAGGAAGGCGAGCGCTTCAACGCGGACATTGTCGGGCAGGCTCTCGTCAGCGAGGATGCGCTGGTTGCGTTCGACCTGCGCGCTGACGCAGCCGAGGCCCGAGCAGTTCTTGCGCGCGTCATATTCCTCGGTGACCGGCTCGGTCTGGTAGTGCCAGGAGAAAGTGTGGCCCCAGCGCCAGTACTGGCCGCGCAGGCAGTCGGGCCACACGCTCGCATCCTGCAGGCTGTCCAGGTCGCACTCTGGCGTGCCCAGCATGGGCGAGGCCTGCAACAGCCGCGCGATATCCGCGCGCGTCTGCGGGCGGACGTTTTCCAGCGCGATATCGGCGGTCACCGTATGCGCGTAGAAGCCCCAGGCCTGCGCCTGCGCGGGGAGCAGCAGCGCCGCCAGCGCGGCGCATGCGCTCAGCCAATGGTTTCGTATTGCTCGATGACCCATTCTTCGTTGTCCGATGCCTTGATCCAGGTTTGCAGCCACTCATGCTCCCACACCGCCTGCATATAGGCGGCGGCGAAGCCCGGAACGGCGATCTGATAGCTGATGAAGCGGGACACGACGGGGGCGAAATAGACATCCGCCGCGCCGAAAGTGCCGAACAGGAACGGGCCGCCGCTGCCGAAGCGGCTGCGCGCCTCGGCCCACAGCCCGAGAATGCGCAGGATGTCCTGCCGGCAGGCCTCGCTCGGGGTGAAGCCCTCGAACCGCTTGCGCACGTTCATCGGGCATTCGCCGCGCAGAGCATGGTAGGAGGAATGCATTTCCGCGACCATCGAGCGCGCCATGCCGCGCGCCACCGCGTCCTTGGGCCAGAAACGATCGCGCCCGACCTTGTCGGCGAGATATTCGAGGATCGCGAGGCTGTCCCACACCACCGCCTCGTCGTCCCACAGGATCGGCACCTTGCCATGCGAGGGCTGCGTGCCGCCATCCTCGCTCTTGAGCGCATCCCATTGCTTGCCGAACATCGGCACGGTGATTTCCTCGAACGACAGGCCCGACTGCTTGGCCGCGAGCCAGCCGCGCAGGCTCCAGCTCGAGTAATTCTTGTTGCCGATGATCAGCTTCATGTGTGCACCCACCTTGCGTGGGGCGGCGGTAGAGACCCGGCCGGGCACTGTCGAGGCTGAACAGGCAAGGTCGCCCGGCCCCGGTTCGTCATTCCCGCCCAGGCGGGAATCCGGATAATCTTTCCGCCCCGCAGGACGCTTTGCAATCCGCATCCGATGTGCCAGCAAGACCCCTTATCTAGGCCCCTGCCTTCGCAGGGGCGACGGAGTAGACATGTCGCTCAGGCCCTTCCACCTCGCTTTTCCAGTCGACGACCTTGCCGCGGCCCGCGCCTTCTATGGCGAAACGATGGGTTGCCGCGAGGGACGCAGCAGCGCCGAATGGGTCGATTTCGATTTCTACGGCCACCAGATCGTCGCGCATCTCGCCCCCGGCGAAGCGGGCGACCGCGCGAACAACCATGTCGACGGGCACGGCGTGCCCGTGCCGCATTTCGGCGTGGTGCTGGCGATGGCGGACTGGCAAGCGCTGGCCGACCGGCTCGAGGCCGCGGGCACCGAATTCGCAATACCGCCGACCATCCGCTTCAAGGGGCAGCCAGGCGAACAGGCCACGATGTTCTTCCGCGACCCCAGCGGCAACGCGCTGGAGATGAAGGCCTTCGCCGACGACGCGATGCTGTTTGCGACGTAAGAGATCCAAGCCGACGAATCCAACCGCGGTCATGCGCCCGATCGCAATTCCGGCTGTTTCCCCGGCTGAAGACTAGGCAAGGGGTTAAGAACGCTCGGAAACCTTGCGAACAAGGGCAGTACTTTCCCTCCCGCTAGACTCTGTCTCGCCCCTGTGTATCCTCTGAAAAACTAAAGACACAAGAAACGACAGGAGGTCCGCAGTGAAATGGCAGGCGTTACTTTTTTTTGGTCTGACAATATCTGGTGCGGGCATGGCTTCGGCCGATGAGCGTACGGTCAAGCCGGGTTACAAGGCTTCGGGCGAACCGATCACCAATCCGGCTCATCCGGGCTACGATCCGGACCTAATCGTTTGCCGTGATTGGAGAAAGACCGGCACACGGGCGAAGGTGAGGAACGTGTGCCTCACGAACAAGCGCTGGGCCCGTGTGATGCGTGACGGAAATTCCTTCGCGCGAAGCCTGGTCAGAAATGCCTCGGGTGAGAATACGGGCGGCTGGTAAATGCCCCGCCAGCCTGGCCCTGCCAGTCTTGCCGATCTTGCAGCTGGAGGTGCGAGAAAGTCCGCCGCGAAGCGGATGCCACCTAGACCCCCGCGTCGCCCAGGACCGCCGCCCTTAGCTCGCCGATACCCATGCCCTTTTCCGCACTGGTAACGTGGATTTCGGGGAAGGCGGCGACGTGTTTGCGTGCTTCGGCTTCGGTGGCCTCGATCACCTTGGCGAGTTCGCTGGCCTTCATCTTGTCGGCCTTGGTCAGCACGACACGGTAACCCACCGCTGCCTCGTCGAGCATTTTCATCATCTCGCGGTCGACATCCTTGGGGCCGTGGCGCCCGTCGACCAGCACCAGCGTGCGCGCCAGTACGGGCCGGCCGCGCAGATAGGTCTTCACGAGGCTCTTCCACTTCTCGACCACTTTCACTGGCGCCTTGGCAAAGCCGTAGCCGGGCATGTCGACGAGACGGAACAGCGTGGGTTCGCCCACTTCGAAGAAGTTGAGTTCCTGCGTGCGGCCAGGCGTGACCGAAGCGCGCGCGATCGCTTTGCGCCCGGTCAGCGCATTGAGCAGCGAGCTCTTGCCCACATTCGAGCGTCCGCAGAAGGCGATCTCGGGTACGGTGGGTTCGGGCAGGAACTTGAGCTGCGGCGCCGAAAGGAGGAAATCCACCCGGCCCGAGAACAGCTTGCCCGCGCGCCGTTCGAGCGCGGCCCGCTCGGCAGCTTCGTCGGTGTTCATGATCCCGCCTTTGCAGCTTCGGCGGCTTTGCGCGCCTTTTCTTCCTCGATCGAGGCGCGCAGCTGCGGATGCTTCGAATAGAGGTACTTCTGCTGCGCCAGCGTGAGCACGTTGGAGGTTACCCAGTACAGCAGCAGGCCGGCGGCGAAGGGCGCCATCACGAACATCAGGATCCACGGCATGATGTCGAAGATCTTCTGCTGCATCGGGTCCATCTGGCTCGGGTTGAGGCGGAAGGTCAGCCACATGGTGAAGCCGAGCAGCACCGCGAGCACGCCGAGGCCGAAGATGATCATCAGGAACTGCGGCACGTCGATCCCGACATAGGCCAGCGCATTGGCAAGATTGGCCGGGTCGGGCGCGGACAGGTCGCCGATCCACAGGAAGTCGCGGTGCCGCATCTCGATCGCGAGATAGAGCACCTTGTAGAGCGCGAAGAACACCGGGATCTGCAGCAGCATTGGCAGGCAGCCCGCAACGGGGTTGACCTTCTCGCTCTTGTAGAGCGCCATGATCTCCTGCTGCTGCTTGGGCTTGTCGTCCTTGTACTTCTCCTGCAGCGCTTTCATCTTCGGCTGGATGGCCTTCATCTCCGCCATGCTGGCGAAGCCGCGCTGCGCGATCGGGAACATCAGGCCGCGCACGATGAAGGTCAGTCCGATGATCGCGATGCCGAAATTGCCCACCGCGTCGTAGATCGTGCGCAGCAGCCACAACATCGGCTTCTCGAACCAGCGGAACCAGCCCCAATCAATCGCCAGGCCGAACTTCTGGATGCCCGCATCCTCGTAGGAATCGAGCACCGCGCTTTCCTTGGCCCCCGCATAGAGGCGCGAGGTGACCGTCAGCGCATTGCCCGCGGGCAGCGTGGTCGCTTCGTAGATCATGTCGGCGCGGTAGGTTTCGTCGCCCATCGCGCGGAAGGTGGTTTCAGGCGCGCTGTCGCCCTGCGGGACGAGCGCGGCGAGCCAGTAGATATCGGTGAAGCCGACCCAGCTGGTGCGGCCTTCGGGCGAAACGCGCTGGTCTTCGTCGAGATCGTCGTAATCGATGTCGTAATCGGCGCTGTCGCCGAACACGCCGATCGGCCCCGAGTGCGCGATCCAGAGGTCTTCGCTGGCCGTACGGCTGGTGCGGTTGACGAGTCCGAAAGGCTGCACGACCACATCATTGCCCGCAGTGTTGGCCACCGTCTGCTCGGCAGCGATCATGTACTGGTCATCGATCGTATAGCGGATCGAGAAGGTCAGCCCTTCGCCATTGTCATGCGTCAGCGTGAGCGGGGTGTCGGCGCTCAGCACATCGCCATCGGCTTCCCACAGCGTCTGCGGCCCGGGTACCTTGAGGTTCGAGCCGACCCAGCCGAACTGCGCGAACTGCTGCGCCGGGGTGCCGCTGGGCGAGAAGATGCGGACCGGTTCGCTGTCCTTCTGCGTGGTCTCGTCATACTCCTTGAGGACGATGTCGTCGACGACGCCGCCGCGCAGATTGACCGAGCCGGCCACCCGCGGGGCGTCGATGCGCACGCGGTCGGGACTGGCCAGCGCGGTCTTAAGATCGGCGGCTTCCTGCGCGCGCATCGCCGGATCGACGAGCCCGCCGGTGCGCGAATGCTGCGTCGCCGCCTGGCTGGCCTGTTCGGTTGGGGTGTCCGCCCGGTCTTCCACCAGCGCCTGTTCGGGCTGCGGATAGAAATAGTCCATCGCCGACGTCCAGCCCAGCAACAGCAGGAAGGAGAGCGCAATGGCGAGGATCAGGTTACGCTGGTTGTCCAAGGTCGGTCCCGTCTTTGTCCGGTCGAATACAGAATGTGGGGAGGTGTCTTAGCCTGTCAAGACAGTGCTAGGGCACCGGATCGTGGCCGTGGCCGCCCCATGGGTTGCAGCGCAATATACGCTTGAATGCCATCCATCCACCCTTGATCGCGCCGTGTTTTCCCAGCGCCTCGATCGCATACTGGCTGCACGAGGGGTGATAGCGGCAGGTCGGCGGCAGGATCCGGCTCGGCCCGAGCTGCCACAGGCGGGCAATCCAGATGAGCGGGTGCTTCACGCGCGGCGGCTGCGATGCGCACGCGGGCTGCGCGCGCGATCGCCCTTGCCCTGCGCCGCGCGGTCGAGCGCAGCGGCCAACTCGTCGCGCAATTTGGCGAAATCGCGTTCGACGCCGCCCGCACGGCCGATCAGGACATGGTCGTGATCGGGCAGGCCGCTATCGGGCAGTGCGTCCCACAGCAATTCGCGGAACCGCCGTTTCATGCGGTTGCGCACCACTGCATTGCCGATTTTCTTGGTCACCGTGATGCCATAGCGCTTGCCCCGCCCGTCATTGGGGTGGGCCAGCAGCACGAAGCCGGGGCGCGCCACCCGCAGCCCGCGATTCGCCGCCAAGAAGTCGCCGCGCTTGCGGATGACGGAAAGACTCGGGTCCATGGGAGTCAGATACGCGAACGGGCCCCCCGAGGGGAGCCCGCTGACTGTCCGTGACTATCGCTGCGCCGGAGCGCAGCGCATCACATCACGCGCAGAGGTTCTTGCGGCCACGGGCGCGGCGCGAACGCAGCACCTTGCGGCCACCCGGGGTAGCCTTGCGCGCGAAGAAACCGTGGCGCCGGGCGCGTACGAGGTTCGAGGGCTGGAATGTCCGCTTCATCGGATCGTCCTTACTAGATAGGTTGGTTGCCGGTACGAACGGTTCGCTCCGGCACAAGGGTCGCCCCGCTTGATTCGATCTCGGGAGCGACCGCCTTACAGGGCCGCGCGCCTAGGCGATAGGCCCGGGGGCGTCAAGAAAAAGTGACGTTGGCGTAGGTCAGCGTCGGGGCGGGCTGTGCCTGCTGGTAGCGTGCAGGCGACTGGGCGCGCTGCGTCTTGCGGCCCGTCCAGCGGCGCATGTCGCTTGCATCGAGCCACAACGCGCGGGCGTGCGGCACCGAATTGGTGAAGGCGTAGAACGAACGGGCCTGCTCGGCGCTCATACCCATTTCGCGATAATAGTCGAGATACTGGCGGTTTTCCTGCGCATGCATGGCGAAGTCGTCGGCTTCGCGGCCATAGGCGTCCATCCAGCTGTGCACGGCGAATTCGGCACCCTGCGCAATGTCGCGTTCGACACCGGCAAGGAACAGCTCGACCGCGCCCGAACGCACCGACCCGACGGCGGGCACATGCGTGACGAGACCGGCGGCGCGAATCATCCGGCCGACCTGCAGGTTGGCGCGGTCGTCGCGCGTGCCCGGGCATTCGACCATGTCGAGCTGCTCGAGATCGGGAAAATCGCGCATCATGGCGCGGAAGTAGCCCGGCGTAGTGGCATCGGTTTCACCGACCAGCGCGACGCGGCGATCGTCGAGCACGCGGAACGGGCCGTATTGCGCGACGCCGCGGTTGTAATTGCGGAACCGGCGATCGACGAAGGCGGGGGCCTTCCACACAGGCAGCGCGGCGGGCGCATGGGCCTGCGGACGCATGGCGGCGAGCTGCTTGGTCTCGGCCTGCGGCTTTGCTGCGGGGCGCGAAACGGCCTTCGGCGCGATCGCCTTGCCCTGATGGGTTTCCTGGACCACCGGGCTGGCGACATAGACCACCGGGAGGTTGACCAGGGTCAGCGACTGGGCGGCTGCGGGGGCCGCAAACAGCGAGCCGACGGCGGAAGCGATAAGGGCAGTGATTCGAAACATGGCAAGCTTATGCGGCTCGCCCGGTTTCGACCGGCTCAAGAGGTATGGCTAACTCGCTGTTAACCATAATAGTTCACTGGCGTTGTCGTTTCTCTTTACCCTCGACAAGCGGGGCGTTCGCGGCCATCATCTACGGGTAACTACGGGGGTGGGGATTCACGCTGGTCGCGCTGGTCAAAACCGTTGCCTATCTGGGGCTCGAAGCGCGCAGCGTGGAAGTTCAGTGCTCGGTCGCGCCGGGCCTGCCCAAGTTCAACATCGTCGGCCTGGCCGACAAGGCGGTCGGCGAAAGCAAGGAACGCGTGCGCGCGGCGCTGGCGGGAATGGGGCTGGCGCTGCCGCCCAAGCGGATAACGATCAACCTCTCCCCCGCCGACCTGCCGAAGGAGGGGTCGCATTACGACCTGCCGATCGCGCTGGCGCTGCTGGCGGCGATGGGCGTGACCGATGCCGAACAGCTGGGCGACTGGATCGCGGTGGGCGAACTCGCGCTCGATGCGCGGATCGTCGCCTCGCCTGGCGTACTGCTGGCGGCAATCCATGCGAGCGAGGCCGAGGTCGGGCTGATCTGCCCCAGCACGCAGGGATCGGAAGCGCGCTGGGCGAGCGAGGTCCCCGTGTGTGCCGCGCCCGACCTGGCCAGCCTGCTGAACCATCTCAAGGGTACGCAGCTGCTGCCCCAGCCCGAACCGGGCGTGGTGGCGTGCGAGAGGAGCGGCGGCGATCTCAAGCAGGTGAAGGGGCAGGAAACCGCCAAGCGTGCGCTGGAAATCGCCGCGGCGGGCGCGCACAACCTGCTGATGGTTGGGCCGCCCGGCGCGGGCAAGAGCCTGCTGGCCAGCTGCCTGCCCGGCATCCTCCCGCCGCTGTCACCCGCCGAAGCGCTGGAAGTCAGCATGGTCCAGTCGGTCGCGGGCACGCTGGAAGACGGGCGCATCAGCCGCGCGCGCCCGTTCCGCGCGCCGCATCATTCGGCCAGCATGGCCGCGCTCACCGGGGGCGGGTTGCGGGTGCGGCCGGGCGAAGTCAGCCTCGCTCATCTCGGCGTGCTGTTTCTCGACGAGCTGCCCGAATTCCAGCGCGCGGTGCTCGATTCGCTGCGCCAGCCGCTCGAGACGGGCAAGGTTGATGTCGCCCGCGCCAATGCGCATGTCAGCTTTCCGGCCAACGTCCAGCTGGTTGCGGCGATGAACCCGTGCCGCTGCGGCCATCTTGGCGATCCGGCGCTCGCCTGCAGCCGCGCGCCGCGCTGCGCCGCGGACTACCAGGGCAAGGTCTCCGGCCCGATGCTCGACCGGATCGACCTGCATGTCGAAGTCGATCCGGTCAGCGCCGCCGACCTCGCGCTCCCGCCGCCTGCCGAATCGAGCGCCGACGTCGCCGCGCGCGTGGCCGCCGCACGCGATCGCCAGACCGCCCGGGCGGATGCCACCGGTGCGCGGACCAATGCCGAACTCGATGGCGATGCGCTGGAAGAATTTGCCGGACCCGATGAAGCGGGACGCGCGCTGCTGATGCAGGCGGCCACCGCCATGCGGCTCTCCGCGCGCAGTTACACCAGGATGCTGCGGGTTGCCCGGACGATCGCCGATCTATCGGCCAGCGAACGGGTGGGGCGGATCCATGTCGCCGAAGCGCTCAGCTATCGCCGGCAGCCGCCGCGCGCCTGACCGCCCGCTCAGACGTCCTCGCCCAGATCGAGATTGAGCTTCACCGGCTCGTGCTCGAATTCGCCTTCGAATTTCTTGAGAAAATCCTCGATGGGGACCTGCTGGCCCTTGTCGACCAGCGGGTTCGCCTCGCCCATGGCGACGCCGCGCAATTCGTCGGGCGTGATCCGGACATGGATATAGGGCACCCATACCTCGCCGAATTCGGCCTGCTGATACCATACGTCGATGATGTCGTAGGAAGCCCATTGGCCGCTGGGTTCGAGCAGCCGGATGCCTTCGCCGATGCGGGGCACGGCCATCGCCTTGATGCGGTGGACGCTTTGATGCGTTTCATTCTGGACTTCGATTTCGATCACAAGGCAGGTCCGGCTCTGCTAACGGGATTCGTGAATGCCCCGCCTTATCGCAGCGACGTATTGAGATCGTTTTAACGATGACGTCACGGGGTCAGGGCTTCGCCCGCCGGTCACTCGCGGCCGATCGCCCTTGAAGGCGCGGCTGCATCGGTCCATGTCGCCCACGTGGGGCAGGATAGCGCAACCGGACCGGACGAGTCCCCGTCGGGATACTGCATGTGACCCAAGTGCCCGCACCGACTTCCCCGCCCGCTGCACCGGGCGCGTTTGCCGCGCTGCGGCGGCGCTATGCGCGGCTCAGCCCAGACATGCGGCGAAGGCTGCCCGCGCTCGCGCTGACGCTGGCAATCGAAGTTCTGCTGGTGCTGATGCTGCTGTCGCTCGGTTCGGCAAAGCGCGAGATCGCGGAGATGCGCGACACGCTGGTCGCTTTCACTTCGCCCGAGGCGCAGGACGAACCCGACGAAGCACCCTCGCCCGAGCCGGCCCGGCCCCAACCCCCGGCAGCATCGTCGGCGGCGGCCCCGCGCGAACGGCAGGCTGCGCCGTCACCGCCCGCGCCCCAGCCCGCCGCGCCGCCACCGATCCTGCGCAACGATTTCTCGCTCGAAAGCGAGCCGCGAACCAGCCAGTCCCCGGCAGCCGAGGCGCCGCAGGCCTACGGCCCTGCCTTCACTCCTGCACCCGGCGACACCCCGCAGATCGCGGGCAGCGGCCCCAATGGCGAACCGCTCTACGCCGCGCGCTGGTATCGCCGCCCCTATGACGACGAGCTGGCGGGCTATCTCTCGACCGCGCAGGGTCCCGGCTGGGGGCTTATCGATTGCCGCACCGCCCCCGATTTCCGCGTCGAGGACTGCGTCGTGGTGGGCGAATCGCCACGCGGTTCGGGGCTGGGCAAGGCGGTCCAGGCGGCGGCGTGGCAATTCAAGGTGCGCCCGCCCCAGCGCGGCGGCCGGCCAATGGTGGGCGAATGGGTGCGCATCCGGATCGATTACCAGCTGCGTCCGCGCGCAGACCGTTTCGAAGGCTAGTCCGCGATAAGCGCCGGATCGCGGTAGGGCGTGTTCTTGACCAGATGGCGGTTGTAATCGGGTGCGCCGTCATCCCACCACACCGGGCCGCGTTCACCCAGCGCCACCTTTGCGGCATGGACCTTTGCGCGCGCCGCGCGTTCGGCGGTCTCGTCACCAGCGCGACGCGCCTGACCGACCTCCCGCCGGGCCTCCATCAACTGGTCGACCAGCATCTGGCGTTCGGTTTCTTTCAGCTGCGGATTGCTCGCGCGCCACAGCCTGCCGCGCACGATGATGTAGCGGTTATCACGCGTGCGCTGGCCCGGTTCGCTCAGGCTGCGCTCTTGGCCTTGCGCAGGCTGTCGATGTCGACGACTTCGCCATAGGCCAGCGGGGTGCCCGCTGCCGCCTTGCTGCCATCGGCCCGGATGCCGAGCCGGTCCCGTTCGACCAGGTGGAGATCGGCCGGGCCAAGGATCCGTCCATCGTGGCTGAGGATCGAGATCGGCCCGATCGGCAGGCGATCGCGTTCGTCGACCAGCACCGGGTTCTCGACCACTTCGGCGCCGTATTTCTGCCCCCACTGGCGCAATGCGACCATGGCGGGCAGCAGATCGAGGCCCTTGTCGGTCAGCCGGTATTCGATCTTGCGCTTGTCTTCGGCGCAGGGGTCGCGCTTGAGGATGCCGTTTTCGACCAGCTTGGCCAGCCGGTTGGAGAGGATGTTGCGCGCGATCCCGAGCTCGGTGAGGAATTCCTCGAAATGGTGCAGCCCGTTGAAGCTGGCGCGCAGAATCATGAACGACCACCGCTCGCCCATGACCTCGAGGGCCTGCGGCAGCCCGCATTCGGTCAGTTCACGCAGCGGTTCGCGGATATCACCCATAATTCAGTCCTCTTCTAGCAACCTATCTACCCGAAATTCGGCTTTTGCCAAATTTTTGGAAATGCCGGTTGCAGTCCGAAACCCATAACGCTAGAGGGGCTGGCAGGCAATGGGTTGCTAATTGAAACCTAATTGCAAGAAACTCAAACACTGTTGCAATAAAAGCAACTAACGAGGAATCCCCCCATGACGTCCTTCCTCCCCCGCTTCGCTTCGCTCGGCCTCGTGGCCACCGCCGCAGTGGCCTCGCTGACGCTTGCCGGCGCCCCGGCAGAAGCACGCACCAACGGCTTCTTCTACTCGGTCGAGCTGGCCGAACCCGTGGCAGAACGCACCACCACCGTCGCCGCCGGCGTCGCCTGGGCCTGCCAGGGCACGACCTGCGTCGCTCGCAAGGGCAGCTCGCGCCCGCTGCGTATGTGCCGCGAACTGCAGCGCGAACACGGCGAAATCACGGCCTTCGTCGCGGATGAAAAGGCACTCGACGCCGATAAGCTCGCGCAGTGCAACCGCTGATTTAAGTTCCCCCACCCCTCTCCATCGGGTGGCTGACTCAAGGCCCTGGCGACTCGTTCGCCGGGGCCTTTTTTATATCAGTCCGCGTTCGGCCAGGTCCGCTTCGAGCAGATCCGCCCGGCTGAAGTGGTGCACTTGCCAGCCATGGGCCGCAGCGGCATCTACATTGGCGCGGTTGTCGTCGATGAACAGCATGCTCTCGGGCGCACGGCCGAACCGGCGCGCCGCGAGATCGAAGATTGCCGGATCGGGCTTTGCCAGCTTTTCCTCGCCCGAGACGACGATCGCGCGAAAGCGGTCGAAGATCGGTGCGGTCGGGCGGAAGCCGGCCCAGAACTCCGCGCCGAAATTGGTGATCGCATAAAGCGGCACCCCGCGCGCATCGAGCCGTTCGACCAGCGCATGGCTGCCCGGGACGGGCCCCGGAATGGTTTCGTTGAAGCGCGCCGCATAAGCGCGAATCTCGGGTTCGAAATCAGGATAAAGCGCGATCCGTTCGGGCACCATTTCGCCGAGCGTGCGCCCGCGGTCATGTTCGAAGTGCCATTCCTCGGTGACCACTTCGCCCAGCAGCATGTCGAGCCGCGCGGGATCGGTCACCAGCTTCTCGAACAGATGCCGCAGGTGCCACTGGTACAGCACCCTCCCGACATCGAAGACGACCGCTTCGGCCTGCATGGTCATACCCCCCAATGCGAACGGCCCGAACTCCGCTGGGGAGCCGGGCCGGTCTGCAATACTGCCGCCCCTTGCGGGACGACGCGCCGATTAGCCCTGGCGGGCCTTGAAGCGGCGGTTGGTCTTGTTGATGACATAGGTGCGCCCACGACGGCGGATCACGCGGCAATCGCGATGGCGGCCCTTGAGCGACTTGAGGCTGTTGCGGATCTTCATAATGTCTCTCGTGAAATAAATGCGCGCCGGAGATGGTGCCCCGACGCGCCGAAATCAAGCGGCCGGTTAACCGGCAGGGGGGATTCGGTCAAGGAAAGAGTTGGGCCGGCAGCGAAAGATCGGACCCCGTGCGTTCAGCGCCGGGCGATCATCGGCCCGAGCGGTTCGCCGCCGAACAGATGGACGTGCAGATGCGCGACCTCCTGCCCGCCATGCGCGCCGATATTGGCCATCATCCGGTACCCGGTCTCGACCAGCCCCTTGTCGCGCGCGACCTTGCCCACCGCGCGGACGAAACCGGCGATTTCCTCCGCCTGCGCTCTGACGCTGAAATCGTCCCAGCTGACATAGCGCCCCTTGGGGATCACCAGCGTGTGCACCTCGGCCTGCGGATTGATATCCTCGAAGGCATAGGCCCATTCGTCTTCATAGACCCTGGTCGAGGGAATCTCGCCGCGCAGGATCTTGGCGAAGATATTGTCGTCGTCATAGGCAAGCGTGGGATCGATCGGCATCAGGCGCTCCGGCTGGCTTTTTCGGCAATGCCCGAAATGCCGTCGCGGCGGTCGAGTTCTTCGAGGACCCGGTCGAACCCGATACCGCGCGCGTCGAGCGCGACGAGCAGGTGGAACAGGATATCGGCGGCTTCGCCGGTCAGCTCTTCCGCACTGCCCGACAGCACCGCCACCGCGGCTTCGACGCCTTCCTCGCCCAGCTTGCGCGCGATCTGCGGCAGGCCCTTGGCATGGAGGCTGGCGACATAGCTTTCGGCGGGGTCGGCGGCGCGGCGCTGCGCGATGGTCTGTTCGAGGCGGGAAAGCGTATCCATGCGCTGCGCTATGCACGGCGCCTGCGGCCAGCGTCAATCGCAGTTGCACCGCCGCGCGGCCCGCAGCCGCGGGCGCGGTGCGCGGTCAGCCGCGCGCAGGCAGCCCCGCGGCGCGCAGTGCGGCATGCGCTTCGGCAACCGTGTGCTCGCCGAAGTGGAAGATCGATGCCGCCAGCACCGCGCTGGCATGGCCGCGCGTCACGCCTTCGACGAGGTGATCGAGCGTGCCCACCCCGCCGCTGGCGATCACCGGCACCGTGACCGCATCGGCGATCACCCGCGTCAGGTCGACATCGTAGCCGGCCTTGGTCCCGTCCCCGTCCATCGAGGTGACCAGCAATTCGCCCGCGCCCAGTTCGGCGAGGCGCACCGCATGCTCGACCGCGTCGATCCCGGTCGGCTTGCGCCCACCGTGAGTGTAGATTTCCCAGCCGCGTACCTCGCCGCTGGTCGAAGCGCGGGCATCGACGCTGGCGACGACGCACTGGCTGCCGAATTTCTCCGCGATCTCGCGCACCAGTTCGGGCCGCGTCACCGCCGCCGAATTGACCGCCACCTTGTCCGCCCCGGCGAGCAGCAGGGCGCGGGCATCCTCGACGCTGCGCACCCCGCCGCCGACGGTCAACGGCATGAAGCACACTTCCGCGGTCCGCCGGACCATGTCGAGCAGCGTGCCGCGCCCTTCGTGGCTGGCCGAAATGTCGAGGAAGCAGAGCTCGTCCGCGCCCGCCGCGTCATAGGCCTGCGCCTGCTCGACTGGGTCGCCCGCATCCTTCAGGTCGACGAAGTTCACGCCCTTGACCACACGCCCGTCGCGCACGTCGAGGCAGGGGATGACCCGGACGCGGACCGTCATGCCTGCTTCGCCACACGCAGCGCGGCCGCCAGGTCGAGCCGCCCGTCATACAGCGCCCGGCCCGTAATCACGCCTTCGATCCCGTCGCCGGCGAACCGCGCAAGCGTGTCGATATCGATCAGTCCCTTGACCCCGCCGCTGGCAATGACCGGGATGTCGACCTGCCGGGCGAGCCCCACGGTGGCATCGATATTGACGCCCTTGAGCATGCCGTCGCGGCCGATGTCGGTGAACAACAGGCTGGCGACGCCCGCATCCTCGAACCGCCGCGCCATGTCGACGATCGAGACATCGGACACTTCGGCCCAACCGTCGGTGGCGACCATGCCGTCGCGCGCATCGACCGCGACCACGATCGCGCCGGCATATTCGCGCGCCATGTCCTTGACGAATTGCGGGTCCTTGAGCGCGGCGGTGCCGATCACGATCCGCGCGACCCCCGTCTCGATCCATCCGGCGACATCGGCGGGGGTACGGATCCCGCCTCCCAGCTGGACCTTCCCGGGAAATGCCCGGACGATCGCCTCGGCGGCCTCGCGGTTCTGCGCGCTCCCGGCGAAGGAGCCGTCGAGATCGACGACATGCAGGTGCTCGGCGCCGGCGTCGGCGAACAGCCGGGCCTGCGCGGCCGGATCGTCGCCATAGACGGTGGCGCGGTCCATATCGCCTTCGGCCAGGCGCACCACGTCGCCGCCCTTGAGGTCGATAGCGGGAAAGACGATCATACTTTCGGTTCCATTACATCGCGTGGCCGGGCCAGCGCGGTTACGGTTTCCATTCGAGGAAACGCGACAGCAGGTCGAGCCCGTAGGCCTGGCTCTTCTCAGGGTGGAATTGCACGCCGAGGAAATTGTCCCGGCCGACCGCCGCGACCAGTCCGCCGCCGTGATCGGTCATCGCCAGAACGTCTTCGTGATGGCGCAGCTTGAAATGGTAGGAGTGCAGGAAATAGGCCTCGCCGCCGACCAGCACTTCATGGTCGTGCGCATGCGGCAGCGGCGCGACGTCGTTCCAGCCCATGTGGGGGACCTTCACGCTGTCGTCGATCGGTTCGATCAGCCGCACCGTGCCGTCGATCCAGCCCAGCCCCGGCGTTTCGCCGTGTTCGAGCCCGCGCGTGGCCAGCAATTGCATGCCCACGCAGATACCGAGGAACGGTGCCCCGCCCACGAACACGCGTTCGCGCATCGCCTCGATCACGCCGGCTTCGGCGCGCAGCCCTTCGGCGCAGGCGCGGAACGACCCCACGCCCGGCAGCACGATCCGGTCGGCCGCGCGCAACACGTCGGGATCGGCGGTTACCGTGACATCGGCCCCGACCTTGCGCAGCGCGTTTTCGACCGAATGCAGATTACCGGCCCCATAATCGACCAGGGCCACCACTTCACCCACCAAGCTGCCCCTTCGTGCTGGGGATCGCCCCGCCCTTGCGCGGATCCACTTCGACCGCCGCGCGCATCGCGCGGGCAAAGCCCTTGTAGATCGCTTCGCAGATATGGTGGTTGTTGCTGCCGTGGAGCAGCTCGACATGCAGCGTCAGCCCGCAGGTCTGCGCGACCGAATGGAACCAGTGCTCGATCAGCTCGGTGTCCCATTCGCCCAGCTTTTCCTGGCTGAACCCTGCCTTCCACACCAGATAGGGCCGCCCCGAAATGTCCAGCGCGACCCGCGCCAGCGTCTCGTCCATCGGCGAATAGGCGCTGCCGTAACGCGCGATCCCGCCCTTGTCGCCGAGCGCGGCGGCCAGCGCCTGCCCCAGCGCCAGCGCGCTGTCTTCGGTGGTGTGGTGCTGGTCGATATGCAGGTCGCCATCGACCTTCATCGTCACGTCGATCAGCGAATGCTTGGCGAATTGCTCGACCATGTGGTCGAGAAAGCCGATCCCGGTGCTGATATCATAGCTGCCGCTCCCGTCGAGGCCCACCTCGACAAGAATCCTGGTTTCCGCTGTGTTTCGTTCGATCCGGCCTGTACGCATGCCAGCCGCGCTAGAGCGGCGCGCGCCAAGGCGCAAGAAAATGCACCTACGCGCAGGGTAAAGACCCGCTTAAACCGCTTGACCCCTGCGCCGCGCAGCGCCACCTAGCGACCCATGAGCGACGATACGCCCGACAGCCTGATCCCTTACGATTCCATCGTGCAGGAAGCCTTGCGTGCCGTGGTGGGCCGGGTCCTGGGCGAAATCGAACAGGGCGGCAGCGAACTGCCCGGCGCCCATCATTTCTACATCACCTTCAAGACCCACGCTCCCGGGGTGTCGGTTCCGGCAAGCCTGCGCGAACGCTTTCCCGACGAAATGACGATCGTGCTGCAGAACAAGTTCTGGAACCTGAACGTGCGCGACGATGGTTTTGCCGTCGGGCTGTCGTTCAACCAGGTCCCCGCCGAACTCGACATCCCCTATGCCGCGATCACGCAATTCGTCGATCCGGCGGTCGATTTCGGGCTGCAGTTCCAGGCCACCGTCGCCGACATGGCACCGGCGGAACCCGAACATCCCGAAAACGACGGGATGGAACTGGCAGATGGCGAACCCGTTGATGCTACTGAAGACGGCTCGAATGTCGTCACGGTCGATTTCGGCCGCAAGAAGTAAGGGTTCCAACCGAACCGCAGCCGACCGGGGGCACCAATGGTCAAACATGTTTCAACCTACGGCGCGAAGGCAGTCGACAAGGCGCGCGCCAAGACGCCGGGCAAGACCGAAGGCATGCCCGGCCCGACACACAATCCCGCCACCAATCTGATGGTCGCCGACGTCGCGATCCGCGCGGGATCCTACATCGCCCGGCGGGCGGTGGAAAAGGGCCTGCTGCGCGGCCGCTACGGCAAGGAAACCGCGCGCGAGATCGTGCGGAACAAGACGCTGGGCCAGACACTGGTCAGCTTCGGCCTGGCCAAGCTGGCGACCCGCAATCTGCCCGGCGCGCTTATCGTCGGCGGCGGGGCACTGGCCAAGACGCTGTACGATCGCCGGCGCAGCCGCAGTGCGCAGCGCCGCGAAGGCGACCGCGAACTGATCGAGCAGGCGCATCGCGACGACTGACCTTGATTTGTCCGACCCCGCTGTTTCATAGGCGTGCATGGCCGAATCCCAGACACCCACAAACAGGCTCGCCCGCCGCGGGCTGATGTTCATCCTGTCCTCGCCCAGCGGGGCGGGCAAGACGACCATATCGCGCATGCTGCTCGACGCCGATGACGAGATAAAGCTCTCGGTCAGCGTCACCACGCGGCCGGCCCGCGCGGGTGAAATCGACGGCGTGCACTATTATTTCGTCAGCGATGCCGAATTCGACCGGATGGTCGAGGAAGACGATTTCTACGAATGGGCCCCGGTCTTCGGCCACCGTTACGGCACCCCCAAGGGGCGTATCCGCAACGCGCTGAAGGAAGGACAGGACTTCCTGTTCGATATCGACTGGCAGGGCACGCAGCAGCTGTTCCAGAAGGACCAGCAGGACGTGGTGCGCGTGTTCATCCTGCCCCCCACCATCGCCGAGCTCGAACGGCGCCTGCGCGGGCGCGGCACCGACAGCGACGAGGTAATCGCTGCACGGATGGAGCGTGCGCGCGCTGAAATCAGCCACTGGGACGCCTATGACTATGTCGTCATCAATGAAGACGTCGACAGCTGCTTCGCCAAGGTGCGCGAAATCCTCGATGCGGAGCGGACCAAGCGCCAGCGGCAGACGGGGCTGATCCCCTTCGTGCGCGAACTCATGGCCTGAGGCAGCGGGACGGATGGCGATGTCCACCACCAAGCTGGATGACGGGGCGAAGACGCTGGCCTTCCTGGCCAGCCACCGCCTCGCCGCGACGCCGCAGAACTACACGCTCGCCTATATCGCGCTGAACGATCCCGGATCGCCGATCGGCCGCGCGGTCGCGCAGATCATCTCCGATGGCTACCGCATCAAGCAGGACGAAGCCGACGATATCCTCGAAGCGCACAGCACGACGACGTTTTTCGGCGCCTATGACAGCAAGAACGGCGAACTGAGCGCGCATCTGCGGCACCAGTCGCTCAAGCTCAGTGAACTGGCTTCCTCGGCGGCGGATGCGACCGGCACCTTCGCCCGCGAACTGAGCGAGGAAGCGCAGGCCGATCCCGCGGGTACGGGCGACACGTCCTCGATCGTCGCGCGGATGATCGAACATTCGCTCCACGCGCAATCGCAGCTGACCGCGGCGATGGACGAGGTCAGGGCGCTGCGCGAAGAGCTGGAGGCGGCGCGCAACGATGCGCAGCGCGACGAGCTGACCGGCCTTGCCAATCGCCGCGCGATCGACGCGCATCTGGCCGAACTGGCGGAAAAAGGCGATGCGCGGGTCATCGCGCTGGTCGACATCGACAATTTCAAGTCGGTCAACGACCGCTACGGCCACGGCGTCGGCGACCGCGTGATCAAGCTGGTCGCTTCGACGCTCGAAGATGCCTGCGCGCCGCAATTCGTGGGCCGCTGGGGCGGCGAGGAATTCATCGTGGTGATGCCCTCGAGCGACCTGGCAGCGGTGGTGAAACGCCTCAATCAGGCGCGGGCCACGCTGGCCGATACCGAATTCAAACTGCGCGAGACCGACGAACCGATGGGGCTGATCTCCTTCTCGGGCGGGGTCGCGCTGGCAGTCGGCGCGGGCGATGCCAACGCCGCGGCGTTGCGGCAGGCGGACAAGGCGCTCTATCGCGCCAAGGCCGCGGGCCGCAACTGCATCCTCAGCGCCTGATCCGCCGCCCCCGGCACCGGGCCGGAGGCGGCCGGACCGTTCAGCTCGGTTCGGCGAAATGGCTCGGCAGCAGCGCGTTGACGATCCCGCCATCGACGGTCAGTGTTTCGCCGATCGTGTAATCGCCCGCACGGCTGGCGAGATAGACGGCGGTGCCGCCCATGTCGAACTTGTCGCCCACGCGCTTCGAGGGAATGCCCGCTGCGCTCGCATCCTCGTGATCGCGCGCCGCGCGGTTCATGTTCGACGGGAAAGCGCCAGGCGCCAGGCTGGTGACATAGACGTGATCCTTGACCAGCCGCGCCGCCATGCGCCGCGTCAAATGGATCAGCGCGGCCTTCGACGCCTGGTAGCTGTAGGTTTCCCACGGATTGACCCGCTGGCCGTCGATCGAGGTGATGTTGATCACCTTGCCCGGCTTGTCCGCGCTGGCCCCGGCCGTCAGCAGCTTGTGCAGCTTCTGCGTCAGGAAGAACGGCGTCTTGACGTTGAGGTCCATGACCTTGTCCCAGCCGGCTTCGGGGAATTCGAGATAGTCGACACCCCAGGCCGCGCCGGCATTGTTGACGAGAATGTCGAGCTGGCTTTCGCGGCCCGACAATTCCTCGACCAGCGCCTCGATCCCCTCGATGGTGGACAGGTCTCCCTGAATGCCGATCACCTTGTCGCCCAGTTCGGCGCAGGTTTCCTCGATTTCATTGATCTTGCGCGCGCTGATATAGACGCGGTCGATGCCCGCGGCGAGGAAGCCCTCGACGATCATCTTGCCGATGCCGCGGCTGCCGCCGGTGACGAGCGCCACGCGCCCCTTGAGGCTGAACAGGTCTTCTAGGTTCATTCAATTCTCTCCCACTTCAGTCATTGCGAGGAGCCGCAGGCGATGCGGCAATCCATCGTGCCGCTCCCTGGATTGCTTCGCTCCGCTCGCAATGACTGGGTTTGGTGCTGGTTCTGGTTCTAGTAGCCGCTGAGCTCCGCGACGCGCCCGGCGTGGTAATACTGGTCGCCGAGGAATTCCTGCAGCGCGCGGTCCCGCTTCATGTACAGACCGATGTCGTATTCGTCGGTCATGCCGATACCGCCATGCATCTGGACGCCCTCGCGCACTGCGAGCCCGGCGACCTTGGCGACCTTGGCCTTGGCGACCGAGGCCATCAGATCGGCGCGCTCGCTGCCACCGTCGACCAGTTGCGCCGCCTTGACAGTGACTGCCCGGGCGATCTCGACTTCGGAATAGAGATGCGCGGCGCGGTGCTGCAGCGCCTGAAATTCGCCGATGACCTTGCCGAACTGCTTGCGCTGCTTGAGGTAATCGACGGTCATGTCCATCGCCCCCCCGGCCACGCCGACACCTTCGGCAGCCGAGCCGACGCGGCCCGCCACCAGCATGGCATCGAGCACGGCGCGGCCGCCGTCGACTTCGCCGATCACGGCATCGCCGTCGAGTTCGACATTGTCGAAAGTGACATGGCTGGCCATCGAACTGTCGACCAGGCGTACGCTGTCGTGGCTCATGCCGGCGGCGTCCTGCGGCACGGCAAAGAGCGTGACGCCGTCCGTGTCGCTATCACTGCCCGAGGTGCGCGCAGCAACGACGATCATCTCGCTGCTGGCACCGTAGAGAACGAAGTCCTTGCGGCCCGACAGCTTGAACCCGTTGCCCGACTTTTCCGCGCGGCAGCCGATCCGTTCGGGGCGGTGCTTGGCGCCTTCGTCGATCGCTACGCCATAGACTTTCTCGCCCGAAACCAGCCCGGGCAGCCAGCGGCCCTTCACGTCGTTGCTGCTATGCTTGAGCGCGGTGGCGGCCAGCACGGAGGAGGACATGAACGGGGACGGCGTCAGGTTGCGGCCGATCTGCTCGAGCACGATATTGGCTTCGACCTGGCCCATGCCGAGCCCGCCATCGTCTTCGTCCACGAGCATTCCCGCGAAGCCCATTTCGGCGAATTGCTGCCACAGCGCGTGGCCGAAACCATCCTTGCAGTCGCGGTCGCGCCAATGGCGCAGCTGGTTCTTGATCGAGCCTTCCTCGGCCATGAACTGGCCAGCGGTATCGGCCAGCATCGCCTGGTCGTCATCATAGTAAAGAGGCATCGATCAGGCTCCCGGAAGCTCGAGGATTCGTTTGGAAATGACGTTCAGCATGACTTCTGACGTGCCGCCCTCGATGCTGTTGGCCTTGGTCCGCAGCCAGTTGCGCGCCGGCTTGCCGCCGTCGGTTTCCTCGCTGGTCCATTCGAGCGCGGTCGATCCGCCCGCTGCCATCATCAGTTCGTGGCGCCGCTTGTTGAGCTCGGTGCCGGCGTATTTCATCATGTTCGGCTGTGCGGGGTGCGCCTTGCCGACCTTGACCTCGTCGAGGAACTTCTCGCCCATCGCGCCATATGCCAGCGCATCGACGTCGAACTGTGCCAGCTCGGCGCGCAGCACAGGATCGATTTCGCCGTTGGAGCGCGTTAGCGCCGCGCCGATCGTCCCGGTGTTGCCGCCATCGGCACCCGAGATCATCTCGCGTTCGTGGCCGAGCAGGTATTTCGCCACGTCCCAGCCGCGGTTCACCTCGCCGACCTGGGCGGGCACGTCTTCACCATAGCTCTTGGGCACCTTCACATCGTCGAAGAAGGTTTCGCAGAACGGGCTGTTGCCGCTGATCAGCAGGATCGGCTTGGTCGCCACGCCTTCGCTGGCCATGTCGTAGAGCATGAAGGTGATGCCCTGGTACTTGTTGTCCTTGTCGGTGCGAACGAGGCAGAAGATCCAGTCGGCCTTGTCGGCATAGGAAGTCCACACCTTCTGGCCGTTGACCACCCAGTGATCGCCCTTGTCCTCGCCATAGGTCTGCAGCGAGACCAGGTCCGATCCCGAGCCGGGTTCCGAATAGCCTTGGCACCAGCGGATTTCGCCGCGGGCGATTTCATTGAGGAAGCGCTGTTTCTGGCCTTCGGTGCCGAAATGCAGCAGTGCCGGGCCGAGCATCCAGATGCCGAAGCTGGACAGCGGCGGACGCGCCTTGATCGCTGCCATTTCCTCGCGCAGCACCTTGGCCTGCGCCGGCGTCAGCCCCGCCCCGCCATATTCCTTGGGCCATGCGGGAACCGTGTACCCCTTCTCGACGCAGGCATCGAACCAGGCCTTTTGCGCATCGTTCTTGAAGGTGGCGTTGCGGCCGCCCCAGTAGATGTCGTCCTCGTCCTTGACGGGCTGGCGCATTTCGGGCGGGCAATTGGCTTCGAGCCATGCGCGCGTTTCCGCGCGGAAGGCTTGCAGGTCGCTGTCGGACATTGGCCGAATCCTCTCTTTTTAAAGCAGCGGTATGTTGACGCTTACGTTAGGGTGATTCGGCCCGACTGCGCAAGGGCAGTCGAAACCTGCCCTATTGCCGTAACGTCAGCCGGAATTCGTTGACGCCTTGCCATGCTGCCCTAAGCTGGCAGGCAAGAAATTCGGGGAGAGAGTAGGGATGCGATTCTTGGACAAGACGGTCATCGTCACCGGTGCCGCATCGGGTATCGGCGCCGCCGCCACCGCCCTGTTCGCCGGCGAGGGGGCGACCGTCTTCGCCAGCGACATCGATGTTGCGGGCGGCGAGAAACTGGCCCGCGAAACGCCGGGCGACGTCCGTTTCGTCGAGTGCGACGTCTGCGATCCCGCGGCGATCAAGGCGCTGATGGACCATGCGGCGCAAGAAACCGGCGGCATCGATACGCTGTTCAACAATGCCGGGGCGGGCGGCGCCCGCGAAAGCATCGCCGAGATCGAACCCGAAGCCTGGGACCGGACGATGGACCTGCTGCTGCGGTCGGTCGCGATGGGGATCCGCTACGCCGTCCCGCATATGAAGGGGCGCAAGGGAGCCAGCATCGTCAACGTCTCCAGCGTCGCGGCAGTCGGTCCGGGCTATTCCCCGACGACCTATGCCGTCGCCAAGGCCGGCGTGCTGCACCTCACCAAATGCGCGGCGACCGACCTGGCGCAATTCGGCATCCGCGTGAATGCGGTGCAGCCGGGCTTCATCAACACCAACATCTTCACTGCGACGATGGACATTCCCGATGCCGCGAAGGAACAGGCCAAGGCGATGATCGCGCAGATGTCGTCGAACGCGCAGCCGGTGGCGCGCGGCGGCCAGTCCGACGATATCGCCCAGGCGGTCGCCTTTCTCGCCAGCGAGCAGGCCGGCTTCATGACCGGCGCCTCGATGGTCGTCGATGGCGGTATTACGCTGGGGCCGCGGCATAGCTGGGATCCGGAGGAAGCCGGTGCATTCGAAGCGCTGATGGCGCTCGAAGAACAGGTCAAGGCGGCACAGCAAAACGCCTGATGCCTTTCGTCACCGGCCCCCTTCCGCAGCGCCTCAAGCTGGTCCACGGCTTCGGTGCCGTCGCCTTCGGGGTCAAGGACAGCGGTTTCAGCTTCTTCCTGCTGCCGTTCTACAATCTGGTGCTGGGGGTCGATGCCAGCACCGTTGGCGCGGCGCTGGCCGCCGCGCTGGTGATCGACGCACTCGTCGATCCGCTGATCGGGCATCTGTCCGACCGCACCTATACGAAATGGGGCCGGCGGCTGCCGTGGCTGTATCTGGCACCGTGGCCGCTGGCACTGGTGTGGACCATGCTGTGGTCCCCGCCCTTCACGGGCACCCCCGGTTTCTGGGATATCGTCGCGCTGGCGGTGGGCGTGCGGCTGCTGCTGTCGGCCTGCGAAGTCCCCTCGGTCAGCCTCGTGCCCGAGATTACCGACGATTACGACGATCGCACCACGCTGTTCCGCTACCGCTTCCTGTCGGGCTGGCTCGGCGGATTGCTGATGATGGTGCTGACCTTCACCGTGTTCCTGCCCACCCCGCAATCGCAGCTGCAGCCCGAAGGCTATGCCAGCTACGGCCTGTTCGGCGCGGCGCTGATCGCGCTGTCGGTGATCGGTTCGGCTGCGGCGCAGCACCGCATCGTCGCGCAGCTGCCCGAACGGCGGCCCCCGCCCTTTTCGATCACCGGCGCTTTTGCGGAAATCTTCGATGCCTTCCACGAGAAGGCCTTCGTCATTTTCGCGCTGGGCGGGCTGGCGGCCTATGTGCTGCAGGGCATGACGTTCTCGATCACGCAATATGTGAATCTCTACGTCTGGCAGTTCTCCGAACTCGCCTTCCAGCTCTATCCCGCGGTGCTGTTCCTGTCGGTCGTGCTGATGTTCGTGATTGTCGGGCCGCTCCACCGCCGGTGGGGCAAGCCCAAATCGGCAGCGCTGGGCGCATTGGTCGGACTGGCGTTCTATTGCAGCCCCTATGTGTTCTATCTCGCGGGGGCCTGGCCCACCGTGGGCACCACCGCCTCGACCGCGCTGCTCTATGGCTTTCTCGTCTGCGCCAACACCGCCAGCGTGGTGGCGATCATTTCGGCCACGTCGATGGTTGCCGAAATCGTCGAGGCCTTCGAGGAGCGCACCGGGCAGCGCGCCGAAGGTACGTTCTACGCGGGCAACTGGCTGGTGCAGAAATGCGCCACCGGCGGCGGCATCCTGCTCACCAGCCTGATCGTGCAATCGATCGATCTCGCGCCCGGCACGCCGCAGGCCGAGGTTGCGCCCGAAACGGTTCGCCAGCTCGTGTGGCTGTTCATGCTGGCGGCCACGGTGCTCGCCTCTATCGCTGCCTTCTGGCTGGCCCGCTTCCCGATCTCGCGCGAGCAGCATGAAGCGCGCGTCGCCGCCCGGCGCGGCCGCCCGGCCCCGCCTGCCCCCGCCACCCCGGACCCGCTCGACCAGGCAGTCCGCGCAGACCCCGATGCCCACACGATAACACCCTAGAGCTGCGGCGGGGGACTTGGCTTGGAGCGATCCTTATGCCAGTTTCACGGCGCAACCGAATTGAGAGAGAAGAGGACAGACACGATGGATTTCCAACCGACAGAACGGCAAGCATACTGGCGCGACCGGGTGAAGAATTTCATCGACGATCATATCCGTCCCGCCGTGCCGACCTACAAGCAGCAGGACGCCGAAGGCGAACGCTGGAAGGTCATTCCCGTGGTCGAGGAACTCAAGGCGAAAGCCAAGAAGGAAGGGATCTGGAACCTCTTCATGCCGCCGCGCAATGACGGCCATCACCATGTCGAGGAAAGCTTCGAATTCGAAGGCCCCGGCCTGACCAATCTCGAATACGCTCTGTGCGCCGAGGAAATGGGCCGCATCGGCTTCGCCTCGGAGGTGTTCAACTGCTCCGCGCCCGACACCGGCAATATGGAAGTGTTTCATCGCTACGGGACGCGCGCGCAGAAGGACAAGTGGCTGACCCCGCTGATGAACGGCGAGATCCGTTCGGCATTCCTGATGACCGAACCCTATACCGCCAGTTCGGACGCCACGAATATCGAATGCCGGATCGAACGCGACGGCGACGAATATGTCATCAACGGCCGCAAATGGTGGTCGTCGGGCGTCGGCGATCCGCGTTGCAAGGTCGCGATCGTCATGGGCAAGACCGATTTCTCGGCTGGTCGCCATGCCGCGCAGTCGATGATCCTGATGCCGATGGACGCGCCGGGCGTAAACATCCTGCGCCACCTGCCCGTGTTCGGCTATGACGATGCGCCGCACGGCCACATGGAAGTCGAACTCAAGGACGTGCGCGTCCCCGTCGACAACATGCTGCTGGGCGAAGGCCGCGGCTTCGAGATCGCGCAGGGTCGCCTCGGGCCGGGCCGTATCCACCACTGCATGCGCACCATCGGCGTGGCCGAGGAAGCGCTGCACAAGATGTGCAAGCGGCTGCAGGAACGCGAAGCCTTCGGCAAGCCGATCTACAAGCACTCGGTCTGGGAAGAGCGCGTGGCGCAGGCGCGGATCGATATCGACATGACCCGCCTGCTGTGCCTCAAGGCCGCGGACATGATGGATACGGTCGGCAACAAGGCTGCCAAGCAGGAAATCGCCATGATCAAGGTGCAGGCACCCAACATGGCGCTGCGCATCATCGACAATGCGATCCAGGCGCATGGCGGCGGCGGCGTGAGCGACGATTACGGTCTCGCCAATGCCTATGCCCACCAGCGTACGCTGCGGCTGGCCGATGGCCCCGACGAAGTCCACGCCCGCTCGATCGCGCGGATGGAGTTTGCCAAGCACCTGCCCGAGGAAGGCCCCAGCGCCAACGCCCTGCGCGACGGCAAGGCCCCGAGCCCGGGCAATGCCAATCTCAGCTCGGGCGACATGGGAGCGACGCGCTGATGGCCAAGGCGGCAATCCTCGAGCAGGTCGGCGGCCTCACCATCGGTGAGGTCGAGCTGGCCGATCCCGCCCCGCACGAAGTGCTGATCGATACCAAGGCCTGCGGCCTGTGTCATTCGGACCTGCATTTCATCGACGGCGCCTATCCGCACCCGCTGCCGGCCATTCCGGGCCACGAGGCGGCGGGCGTGGTGCGCGCGGTCGGCAGCGAGGTGAAAACGGTCAAGCCGGGCGACCACGTGGTCTCCTGCCTGTCCGCCTTCTGCGGCCATTGCGAGTTCTGCGTGACCGGGCGGATGGCCCTGTGCCTCGGCGGCGATACCCGCCGGGCGCAGACCGCCGCGCCGCGCATCACGCGCAATGGCGGCGAGCCCGTTGCGCAAATGCTCAACCTGTCGGCGTTTGCCGAGCAGATGCTGATCCACGAACATGCCTGCGTCGCGATCGACAAGGACATGCCGCTCGACCGCGCGGCCATTATCGGCTGCGCGGTGACCACCGGGGCAGGCGCGATCTTCAACGCCTGCTCGGTCGTGCCCGGCGAAACCGTCGCGGTCATCGGCTGCGGCGGCGTGGGGCTGGCGACGATCAATGCCGCCAAGATCGCCGGTGCGGGCAAGGTCATCGCGATCGATCCGCTGGCGGAAAAGCGCCAGCTGGCCGAAGTGCTGGGCGCAACGCATACGGTCGACGCCATGGCCGACGATGCGGTCGAACAGGTGATGAAGATCACCGGCGGCGGCGTACATCACGCGATCGAGGCGGTCGGCCGTCAGGCATCCGCCGACCTCGCGGTCAAGGTGCTGCGCCGCGGCGGCACCGCGACGATCCTCGGCATGATGCCGCTCGACTGCAAGGTCGGGCTGGGCGCGATGGATCTGCTGTCGGGCAAGAAGCTGCAGGGCGCGATCATGGGGATGAACCACTTCCCCGTCGACCTGCCGCGGCTGGTCGATTTCTACATGCGCGGCCTGCTCGATCTCGACACGATCATTGCCGAACGCATCCCGCTGGAAAAGATCAACGAAGGCTTCGAGAAGATGAAACAGGGCACTTCGGCCCGCAGCGTGGTGGTGTTCGACTGATGGCGGAAGACCAACCCATCGATTTCGACAAGGAGATGGTCGGCACGGTCGCAGTGCCCGAGGCCGACCAGCTCGACCTTGCTGCACTCACGGCCTGGTTCGAAGCCAATGTCGACGGCTTTTCCGGGCCTATCAGCTACACCAAGTTCAAGGGTGGGCAGTCGAACCCGACCTATCGCATCGACACGCCGGACCGCAGCTACGTGCTGCGCCGCCAGCCTTTCGGCAAGCTGCTGCCCAGCGCACATGCGGTCGACCGCGAATACAAGGCGATGCACGCGCTCGGCCCGACCGGCTTCCCCGTGCCCAAGACCTATGGCCTGTGTGAGGATCCCGGGGTCATCGGTAGCAAGTTCTTCGTCATGGGTCTCGCCGACGGGCGGTCCTTGTGGAACGGCTCGCTGCCCAACAACACGCCCGAGGAACGCCGCGCGATCTACAATGCGATGATTGACACCTTTGCCGATCTGCACCTGAAGGATCCCGAGGCGATCGGACTGGGCGATTACGGCAAGCCGACCGATTACTGCGCGCGGCAGATCAGCCGCTGGTCGAAACAGTACAAGCTGTCCGAGACCGAGCACATGCCGCAGATGGAACGGCTGATCGAATGGCTGCCCCAGACGATCCCGCCGCAGCACGAATCCAGCGTGGTCCATGGCGATTACCGGCTCGACAACATGATCTTCCACAAGACCGAGAACCGCGTGATCGCGGTGCTCGACTGGGAGCTGTCGACGCTGGGCGATCCGATCGCCGACTTCAGCTATCTCATGCTCAACTGGCACAACCCGCACGATGGCCGCGCGGGCCTGCTCGGCCTCGATCTCGCAGAGCTGGGCATCCCGACGCAGGACGAGGCGGTCGAACGCTATGTCGCGCGTACCGGCTATCCGGTGCCGCCGATGGACTGGTACTTCGCCTACAACCTCTTCCGCCTGGCGGGCATCATGCAGGGCATCAAGAAGCGCGTTATCGATGGCACAGCTTCGAGCGCGCATGCCAAGTCGATGTCCGAACGCGTCGCCCCGCTGGTAGAGCGCGCCTATCACTTCGCCAAGGAAGCGGGGATGGACTAGCGCAGCGGGACTGCTAACGAGCGCTCCGTAATATCAAACGGAGACCAGCATGAGCGCCGACCTCGAAAGCCGCATCACCGCCGCGTGGGAAGACCGCGCCAATGTCACGCCGCAGAGCGCGGATGTGCGCGAGGCGGTCGAAGCGGCGCTGGGCATGCTCGACAGCGGTGAGGGCCGCGTGGCCGAGCCCGACGGCAAGGGCGGCTGGACGGTCAACCAGTGGCTCAAGAAGGCGGTGCTGCTGAGCTTCCGGCTTAACGACAACCGCGTGATGGAGGGCGGCAGCGCCGGCCATCCGGCGTTCGACAAGGTGCCGAGCAAGTTTGCCGGCTGGGACGATGCGGCTTTCCGTGCAGCAGGCTTTCGCGTGGTGCCCGGCGCGGTCGCCCGCGAAGGCGCTTATATCGCGCCCGGCTGCGTGCTGATGCCGAGTTTCGTCAACATCGGCGCCTATGTCGGCAAGGGCACGATGGTCGATACCTGGGCCAGCATCGGCAGCTGCGCGCAGATCGGTGAGAACTGCCATATCTCCGCCGGCGCAGGCATTGGCGGCGTGCTCGAACCGATGCAGGCCAACCCGACGATCATCGGCGACAATTGCTTCATCGGCGCGCGCAGCGAAATCGTCGAAGGCGTGATCGTCGGCGAAGGCAGCGTCGTGGCGATGGGGGTCTTCATCACCCAGTCGACCAAGATCGTCTACCGCGACACCGGAGAGGTCATCCGCGGCCACATCCCGCCCTATTCGGTCGTCGTACCCGGTACCATGCCCGGCAAGGACGGCGGCCCCGGCCTCGCCTGCGCCGTCATCGTCAAGACGGTGGACGCGCAGACCCGCGAAAAAACCGGAATCAACGAACTGCTGCGCGACTGAGCCGCCGGAACATTCGCCCCGACAAAGCGTAAATCTCCCAGATACACGCGGGATCGCGTAATTTTTCAGGGAGTAAAGCTCGATGCACAAGCAAGGCGAAGAAGTTCACGTCACCGACACCGAAGCAAGTGGCGGTTCGAAAGAGGGCGTGGTGCGCTGGGTACTGGCGGGCGGATTGCTGCTGGCAATCCTGTTGCTGTCGGTCACGTGGATCGTGCCTGCCCTATCGACCGGCGATGTCGAGGAAGAGGGCACCGTCAGCGGCCAGATCTCGTCGATGGAAGGTGAAGGCGACGACACCGACAGCATCGTGACCGATCTTGGCGACGATCAGGTGACCGCCCCCGGCGACCAGGTCACCACCGAAGACGGGCTCGAAGTCGTCGAGAATTGATCGCACGCCAGGGAGAGTTCGCATGAGCAATCCGAACAGCTACCAGACCGACCAGTATGTCGAATGGAACTGGGGTAACGGCAAGGGCAAGGGTCAGGTGAAGGAGCGTTTCGAACGCGAGGTCACCCGTACCCTGCAAGGAACCGAAGTCACCAAGGACGGCGACGAGGACAACCCCGCCTATCTCATCAAACAGGACGACGGCGACGAAGTGCTGAAACGCGGTTCCGAACTGTCGGCGCAAGACTGATGCCTGCACAATCCAAAGCCCAACAACGTGCCGCCGGAGCGGCGCTTTCTGCCAAGCGGGGCGACACCAAAGTGTCCGAACTGCAGGGCGCGTCGAAACAGATGTACGATTCGATGAGCGAAGACGAGCTCGAGGATTACGCATCCACCAATCTCGACGGCCTGCCCGAGCATGTCGACGACGACGATTGACCGTGACCGGTTCGGCCATTTCCTGAACGCGCAAGGCTGCGGCGTATGGGAACGCGCGCTTGATGAACTGCGCCGCGGCACGAAGACGGGTCACTGGATGTGGTTCGTCTTCCCGCAGATTGCCGGTCTCGGGTCAAGCGAGATGGCACGCGCCTTCGCGCTGGCAAACGCCGAGGAAGCTACTGACTATTTTGCGCATCCTGTGCTTGGCCCGCGCCTGCTGGAGGCAAGCCAGGCCATGCTCGGCCACGCATCGGCCATGTCCGCCGCGGAGATCCTTGGCCTGGTTGATACGCTCAAGTTCCGCAGCTCGATGACATTGTTCGAAGCCGCCGTATCGGGCGAGGACGCGCACGTCTTCGGTGCCGCGCTCGACCGGTTCTTCGATGGCAAGCGTGACGAGCTGACGCTCGCCAGGCTCTAGTTATGCCAGCCTGTCAGTCGGCCGCGTCGCGCGGCTCGCCGGCGCGGTATTCGAGCGGCGCCATGTCCGTCACGCTGGCAGCATAGGCTTCGGCCTCGCGCATGACGCGCATCATGTTGCGCGAAGCGATCTTCTCCAGATCTTCCTGCGAATAGCCGCGCCGCGCCAGTTCGGCGAACAGTGCGGGATAGCCGGTCACGTCCTCCATCCCGATCGGGCCGGTGGGCATGCCGTCGTAGTCGCCGCCGATCCCGATATGGTCGATCCCCGCCACGTCGCGAATATGGTCGATATGATCGGCCAGATCGGAAATCGTCGACACCGGCTCGCGGTTCTCGGCATCCCATTTCGCCAGCTGCGCCTCGACCGTGTCGGGCAGTCCGGGATAGAGCGCCTCAAGCCGCGCTTCTTCCGCTGCACGCGAGGCCGAATGCTGGCGCAGGTCCTCGGTGATGAACCACGGCAGCGCCACCGCCATTACGATCCCGCCGTTCTCGGGAAGGCGGGCCAGCACGCTGTCTGGCACATTGCGCAGGTGACCGGTGATCGCCCGGGCGCCAGAATGGCTGAAGATGACCGGCGCCTGCGCGACATCGAGCGCGTCCATCATCGCTTCCTCGCTGACGTGGCTGAGGTCGACCAGCATTCCGATGCGGTTCATTTCGCGCACCACATCCATGCCGAAGGCGTTGAGCCCGCCATGCTGCGGCGCATCGGTGGCGCTGTCGGCCCAGCTCAGCGTCTTGCCATGGGTCAACGTCATGTAGCGCGCGCCCATGGCGTACATCTGCCGCAGAACAGCGAGGCTCGAGCCGATCGAATGGCCGCCTTCCATACCCATGAGCGAGGCGATCCGCCCGGCGCCCATCGCCTGTTCGACATCGTCGGCGGTAAGTGCGAGCTGCAATGCGTCGGGATAGCGGGCGATCAGGCGCTTGGTAACGTCGATCTGTTCGATAGTGGCCTGCACTGCCTCGGCTTCGGGCAGGCTGGGGTTGACATAGACCGACCACCACTGCGCGCCCACCATGCCCTGCCGCAACCGGGCAAGGTCCGAATGCATGGCGCTGCGTTCGCTGGTCTGCGTATCGAGCGTGTCGCTGAAATCGAAGTCCCCGATGACATTGCCGAAGCGCGAGCGCAGCTGGATCGGCACGTCGTTGTGGCCGTCCCATACCGGCGCCGCCTCCAGCGCGGCAGCAGCGGTCCGTTCGGCCGCGCTCTGCGCGAGGACGGGTCCCGAAGTTACGAGAGCAACAGCGGCAGCGGCGAGCAGGAAATGGCGCATGAACGAAAAACCCCTTGATGTATTGCCGCCCGTCCTAGCAAAGAGCAGCCCCATGGGAAGGGGCCATTCACGACCATGACGACCGCCAGCAACGCGCCCAGGCCGGCGCGGTTCGATCAACCGGCTATTCCGGAAATCCGCGAGGTGCGCGCATGATCCGCGGCGTGCTGCGCTGGGTGCTGGCGGCGTTTTACGCTGCGGCCGGGTATCTGCACCTCGTGCGCCCGGAGCCGTTCCTGTCGATCATGCCGTCTTGGGTGCCCGCGCCCGAAGCGGTGGTGCTGTGGACCGGGGTGGCCGAACTGCTTGGGGCAGCGGCGCTGGTGCAATGGGCGAGCCCGCGCCTGCGCCGTGCGGGGGCGATCGGCCTGGCCGCCTATGCGGTCTGCGTGTTCCCCGCCAATATCCACCATTTCGCGCTCGATATGGCGCGCGGCGATGGCGGGCTCGGCTTCGGCTATCACGTGCCGAGGATGTTCGCGCAGCCGCTGCTGGTGTGGCTGGCGCTGTGGGCCGGCGGCACAACGGACTGGCCGCTGCGCCGCCGGTGACCGCTTAGCTCATGTGCTTCGAGACGGCGCCCGTCATCTTGAACATGGAGATCTGTTCCTTGCCGATCACCGCGCCGAGCTTGTCGTCGGGGTTGATCATGCGGCGATCCTTGGAATCCTGCAGGTCGTTCGCCTTGATGTGATCCCACACCTTGGAGGTGACCTGCGCCCGCGTCATCGGGCCCTTGCCGACCACGTTCTCGAGTTGCGGCGACAGGTTCACCGGCTTCTGCAGTGCGTTGTTCTTGCCAGCCATGACTATTCCTTTCCTTGGCTATGCTTCATTCTACGTCGTCGAGGTCATCCACATCCAGTTCCTCGACCAAATGGCCTTCGAACCGGGCTGTGAGGACCGCGGCGGCGGTCACGTGTCCGTCCAGATTGCGGACGAGATCGTCATGCGTCGCTCCCGGCATCAGCGTCAGCGGGAGATCGGTCGCGAACAGCTGGAACACATAGCGGTGCTCCTCGCCGACCGGCGGATCGGGCAGCAACCATTCCGAATTGCCCTGGGCGTTCTTGCCGGTGCGCGGCGGCGTCTCGCCTTCCATCAGCTTGCCCTTCTGGGCGGCAAGACCCCATACGGTCCAGTGGACATGGCCGCGATCGGCATCTTCCACGACCAGTACCAGTTCCTGTGCGCCGGGGGGCGGCGCGGTCCATTCGAGCGGCGGGGCCACCGCGTCTTCCTCGACCGCGGTAAACGAAGGGTCGAGCTCGCCGTCATGCCTGAAAGCCGCACTGGTCAGCGCGAAGCCGCCGCGCCCGAGCACGCGCTCGTCGGCGACCTTCTCCAGCGTGAGCGTCTGCCCGACGGGTAACCCGCCGACCGCATTTTGAACCCAGGGCGCAGCGCCGCTAGCCATGAAAACTCCTCTGATTTGCGCCCGTGGGGCGTATTCGGCCTGTCTTTAAGGCATAGCTGCGGGCGCTGCACCATCCCGGTCGCCGAAGTTTGCACCGTTTTCGCCCGGATAGCCGGGCGCGGAACACGGGCGCTGCCGGCCCTTGCCCCGCTGCGGAATGCGCGCCATTGATACGCTTCCGGTCCCGGGGCGGGCCCGGATTTCTCGACGGAGCGCCGCGCATGGCCTGCACTTTCCTAACCGCTGCGCCTATCGACCCGCTCACGCCGGATGGCATGGCCAGTGCGACGGCGGGCCACCGCCACTTCGAGAACCGCGGAGCGGCGCGGCCATGACCGAACGCCGCTATGCTACTTTCGCCGAATTCTGGCCGTTCTACCTGCGTGAGCATTCGCGCCGCGGGACCCGTCTGCTGCATTACATCGGAACCACGCTGGTCGTGCTGCTGGGCGCCACTGCGCTGGCCACGCGCGAGCTGCTGCTCCTGCTGGCCCTGCCGCTGCCGGGCTATTTCTTCGCCTGGATCGCGCATTTCGGGCACGAGAAGAACCGCCCGGCCACCTTCACCTATCCGCTGTGGAGCCTGCGCGCGGACTTTCGCATGTGGTGGCTGTGGCTGACCCGCCGGCTGCGGCCCGAACTCGAAGCTGCGGGCGTCGCGCCGCGCTAGGCAAAGGCGGCAGCCAGCGTCGCCAGTCCTAGGCCCAGCGAAAGCGGGACGCGCAATCGCATCCACCAGCGCGGGGCCAGCGCACCGAGCCGAATGTCGACACCGAGACTGGCGAGTAGCGCTGCGCCAAGCATCACCAGCGACTGCTCCGGCCAGCGCCAGCCCAGCGCCCATGGCAGGAATGCCGCAAGCGCCACCAGGCTGGGCGTGACCGCCGCAATCCACAACCAGCCAAGCGTTCGGCGGCGCTGCGCCGCGGGCGCCGCGGCGGCAATCCCCCACCACATGCCGCCCAGAAACGAGAGGATCAGCGCGGCATAGGCGAAGGCGATCGCCAGCGCCGGTGAGCGCCAGTCCGCCGGCCCGGCATAGAGCACACCGACGCAGGCGAATTGCGGCAGCAGTCCGGCAAGGCCCAGCCAGCGCGGCAGCGAAGGCACAGAGGCCATCCCTACGGCCTCTCGGGACCGGTGAACGGCTGGCTGTCGGTCCAGGCGCAGCCCTGGCGCTGTTCGTTTCCGATCAGCAGCGTGGCAGTGAAGGGATAGGTGCGGTCGCTCATCCCGTCCGAACACGCACCCGGCGTGACCGTGAGATCGAACGCCGCGGTGCCGAGGTCACCACTGATCGCCAGCCCGTTGTTCCCGGCAAAGCGGGTCACGGGAAATTCGCGTCCATCAGGCTCTTCCGGCGTGGCATAGCTCGCGATGCCGCCGCCGGCCATGCCGCCCCAGAAGGGCTCGGTCCCGGTGAAATGCACCGTCTCTCCTTCGGCAATGCCGTCGAAGACGCCGGTTGCAAGCGCACCCGGCGCACCGTTGTCGGCGCCGCCGCAGGCGGGCAGCAGGAGGAAGGCAAGACCGGCGAGGCAGGGGCGGAGCGTCATGCAATTGTCCTATGGGCCTGGATGAAAGCCACCGTTTCGTCCCGCGCGCGGCGGGCTTCGGGGATCGGCAGCAGCATCCACACGTGGAACATGTCTTCGTATTCGCGATAGATATGGTCGGGCATCCCCGGTTGTTCCAGCTTCTGCGCGAGGCGCCTGCCGTCGATCAGCAGGATGTCCGAAGTGCCCGAGAAGATCGCCATTGGCGGCAACCCCTCGAATTCGCCGAACAGCGGGCTGACCCGGGGATCGTCGATTGCAAGTTCGCCGCGGTACATGTCGCCGCAGGCCTCGAGCCCGGCAACCGCCAGCATCCGGTCGCGCTCTTCGATCGCGCGCTGCCCCTCGGCGGTCGCACTCGCGTCGAGCCATGGCGAATAGAGCACCAGGCTGCCGGGCAGGGGCTCGCCCGCCGCCTTGAGCAATTGCGCGAGCGCGAGCGCCATGCCGCCGCCCGCGCTGTCGCCCATGACCGTGATGTTCGCGGCGCCGTATTGCTCCGCCAGATCGCGGTACAGTGCCTCCATCTTGTCCAGCACTTCGGTGGCGGTGTGTTCGGGAGCGAGCGGATAGATCGGCACCGTCGCCGATGCTCCCAGCCGCTCGCACAGGTCCATCACCGCGTCCCAGTGCACCGCGGCGATATCCATCACATAACCCCCGCCATGCAGGTAGAGCAGGTGCGGCGCGCCGGGCTGCGCGCCGCCGATGGGCGTGATCGTGACCACCGGATATCCGCGGGTGGCGAATTCGCTGATGGCAAAGCGCTTGTGCCACTTTGCGCGCGGCCGGACCGGTTTGGCCTGCCGCAGCTTGGCGATCCGTTCGGGCAGCTTCTCACGCTGCGCGAAGAAGCGTTTTACGCCGAGCAGCGGCAAGGCCAGATTGACGAGACGCGCGCGAATGCTGGTCATAGTATTTTCCCCTCAATCCCGGGCCGCGACCGCGTGCATGCCCGAGGTCCGACGCAATGTGCGTTCATGCGCAGCTGCCGCACCGGCAACCCTAGCGGAGACGCTAGCGCGGCAGGCGATGGATACAAGCGCCGAGATGTTTGCGGCAAGAAACCGATCGGGGCGGGGGCGATCTGGCAGTCATGGCCCGGCAAGGGAGTGTAGGAAAGTGAAACGAAAAAGGCGGCCCCGTGAGGGACCGCCTTTCGCAAGTGTCGGGCGGATGCGCTTACTGCGGCATCAGCACGGTATCGATGACGTGGATCACACCGTTCGACGCGGCGACGTCGGTCGCGGTCACGGTGGCGGTGCCGCCCGCTGCGTCGGTCAGGACGACATTGCCGTCGACGACGGTCGCGGTCAGCGTGCCGCCATTGACGGTTTCGATGCTGTAGCCGTCCGCGCCGGCGCCTTCGATCGCCTGCAGCAGCGTGGCGGCATCAACATTGCCGGCAACCACGTGGTAGGTGAGGATGTTGCCCAGCGTTTCGGTATCGTTGGTCGTCAGCTCGGTCAGCGTGGCCTCGGGGATCTTGGCGAAGGCATCGTTGGTCGGCGCGAAGACGGTGAACGGACCGTCGCCCGACAGCGTGGCACCCAGATCGGCTGCGGTCACGGCGCTGACCAGCGTCGAGAAGGTTTCGTCGCCCTGGGCGACTTCGACCACCGTGCCCGTTTCGGCTTCGGCATTGGCCATCTGGTCGGCGGTGGCGGCGTCTTCATAAGCGACGTTTTCGGCCGGCTCTTCGGC
>Ga0098069_100172_pt1 | contig 36832 bp, 38 predicted proteins | sample 27_taG_FD_92584 | JGI IMG/M metagenome (GOLD analysis project Ga0098069, IMG submission 92584) | Marine viral communities from Cariaco Basin, Caribbean Sea - 27_WHOI_OMZ | ecosystem: Environmental > Aquatic > Marine > Oceanic | place: Caribbean Sea: Cariaco Basin | collected 2014-11-09
GAGCTGCCGAATTTGTTTAGGCTTTACAAAACTTTGCGGGTCCCCAAAATCGGGTGTGCTTCTTGTTTTCACTTCTACTACCACTAAGGTTTTATGCTTCCGTGCTAAAATGTCTATTTCCGCTTTATTATACACATAATTTTTAGCCAGAATTTCATAGCCCTTTTTTAAAAGGTGTTCCACAGCCAGGCGTTCACCCAATTCCCCCAAAGCGTTATGCTGAGCCATAATCGAATTTAGGTTTTATTATAACTTCATTTACCGGGGGATTTCCTGTAAAAAGCACCTAATTAATCAGCATGATACTTTTCACTTTTAAATCCAGGTTTGCAATTTCTTCCTCGCTCGCTTCAATAATTCGGTCTCCATAAAATTTATCGGCTGCTCTCCCGGTGGGACTAAGAAAAACTCTAAGTTTAGAGTTTTCGAATTTTCCATCATTCCACATTACTGCGCCACCATAATCCCAACCAAATCCGTAAAACGAGATTTGCTTTTTATTTAGTTCATTCAATACTTCATAAGATGTTCCAACTTCAATTCCTTTGGCAGACTTCCATTTTCCATTCTCTGAAAATCGTATATCAAAAATTTCTTCGCGTTCTTTACTTTTCCAGGTAATATGCAGTTCATCTGGAGTATTTGGATACATTATGGTATAGGCTCTTTCCACAGTGCCCTCTTCAAACATCCCCATGTCTTCCTGAATATTTGCTTCAGGAAAGGTTTCAGCTAGATCTTCTGCATCATAGTTTGTAAGATTTTCAACTACAAATTTATCCTTAGCCATCTTAGTATTAGAGCTTCCACAGGCCACTAGACTAAGAACAAAAATTATTAAGCTTATTTTTTTCATTTGGTTAAATATTAGAAATAGATTTATAGGCTAAAATGAGGAACATTTACCTTAGTCTCCTTGTGTTTTACAAGAATTTAACGCGTATTTTTAAGGAGTTGCTTACCTTTGCGGCTTCAATAAATTTTAAGATAAATGAGCAATACTCCACAGCGATACACGATTACCGCAGCATTACCATACACCAACGGCCCCATACATATTGGGCATCTTGCAGGTGTTTATGTTCCAGCCGATATTTATGCCCGTTATTTACGAATGCAGGGCAATGACGTGGCTTTTGTTTGCGGAAGTGACGAGCACGGAGTACCTATTACCATAAAAGCAAAGAAAGAAGGTGTTACCCCGCAGGATATCGTAGATAAATACGATGGAATTATTAGAAAATCTTTCGAAGATTTTGGGGTTTCTTTCGACAATTACTCCAGGACTTCAGCCAAAGTACATCACGATACCGCTTCAGCGTTTTTCAAAAAAATGTATGAAGATGGGAAATTTATTGAAGAGACTACGCAACAACTTTACGACGAAAAAGCAGGGCAATTCCTGGCCGATAGGTTTGTAACTGGAACCTGTCCGAAATGCGGAAACGAGGAAGCCTACGGCGACCAGTGTGAAAGCTGCGGAACTTCGCTAAACGCAACAGATCTTATAAATCCAAAATCGGCTATTACCGGGGAAGTTCCAACTTTAAAAGAAACTCGCCACTGGTTTTTACCTTTAGATCAATACCAGGAATGGCTGGACGAATGGATTGTAAAAGGCCACGCACACGACTGGAAAAGTAATGTTCACGGACAAGTGAAATCCTGGTTAAACGATGGTTTGCGCGCAAGAGCCGTAACTCGAGATTTGGATTGGGGAATTCCTGTGCCTGTTGAAGGAGGCGATGGTAAAGTACTTTATGTTTGGTTTGATGCGCCTATTGGCTACATATCTTCTACCAAAGAATGGGCAGAGCGCGAAGGCAAAGACTGGGAACTGTATTGGAAAGACGAGAACACTAAACTGGTTCACTTTATAGGAAAAGACAATATTGTATTTCACTGTATTATTTTCCCTGTCATGCTTAAAGCACACGGGGATTATATTTTGCCTGAAAATGTTCCGGCAAACGAATTTCTTAATTTGGAAGGGAAAAAATTATCTACCTCCAAAAACTGGGCGGTTTGGCTGCACGAATATCTTGAAGATTTTCCAGAGCAACAGGATGTATTGCGTTATGTATTAACCGCAAATGCACCTGAAGCTAAAGACAACGATTTTACCTGGAAAGATTTCCAGGCTAGAAACAATAATGAGTTAGTAGCCGTTTTTGGCAACTTTATAAACCGGGTAGTTGTCCTTACCAATAAATATTACTCCGGAATTGTTCCGAAACGTAATGATTATTCTGAAATTGACGAGCAAACCATTGCCGAGCTTAAAGCTTATCCTGCAGTGATTGCAAGTTCTATTGAAAAATACCGTTTTCGCGAAGCTCAGAGTGAATTGATGAATTTGGCCCGTTTAGGAAATAAATACCTGGCCGATGAAGAACCCTGGAAACTCATTAAAACCGATGAAGAACGGGTAAAAACAGTAATGTATGTCGCTTTACAAATCGCTTCGGCACTGGCTACTTTAAGCGAACCTTTTTTACCATTTTCTTCAGCGAAACTTCAGAAAATGCTGAACTTCACCGATGTTGAAAATAAACTTTCCGGGGAAGAATATTCGCAATGGGATAAGATTGCTACCCGCGATTCATTACTCCCGGCAGGTCATCAAATCTGGAAAGCAGAATTACTTTTCAGCAAAATAGAAGATGCCCAAATCCAACAACAATTAGAGAAATTGGAAGCTACAAAAACAGCTAATGCTGCCGAGGATAAAGTGGTAGAGCCGCAAAAGGAAACTGCAACTTTCGAGGATTTCACCAAAATGGATTTGCGCGTTGGGACTATTATTGAAGCCCATAAGATGCCAAAAACTAAGAAATTAATGGTGATAAAAGTTGACACCGGTTTAGATCAAAGAACAGTAGTTTCGGGAATCGCTGAACATTACAAAGCTGAAGAAATTATTGGGAAGAAAGTGACTGTTTTAGCCAATTTAGCCCCAAGAAAACTTCGTGGTGTAGAAAGCGAGGGAATGATCTTAATGACAGAAAATGCAGCCGGAAAATTAGTATTTGTAAACCCTGATGAAGATGGTGTAGAACCGGGCGCAACGATAAATTAATTCTCTTCTCGACTGCGCTCGAACTGACAGAAAAATGCTGAAAATTGCCTACCACCCTATCTACAATCATCCTTTACCTGAGGGACACCGTTTCCCGATGGAAAAATATGAGTTATTGCCGAGGCAATTGCTACATGAAGGGACCTGTAGCGAGGAAAATTTCTTCGAACCGGAATTTCCCGAGGAAAAATATATTCTCAATGTTCACGATGCTGATTATTTTAAACGTTTACGCGATCTAAACCTCACTAAAAAAGAAATCAGAAAAAGCGGGTTTCCACTTTCCGAAGCCTTAGTAAAGAGGGAAATGATTATTGCCGATGGCACTATGAAAGCAGTTCACTACTCCCTGGAAAACGGAATTTCCTTCAATATTGCCGGCGGCACGCATCACGCTTATACCAATCGTGCGGAAGCCTTTTGCCTGCTTAATGACCAGGCAATTGCTGCCAGGTATCTTCAGCAGAAAAAATTAGCCGATAAGATCCTTATCGTAGATCTGGACGTTCACCAGGGAAATGGTACCGCTGAAATTTTTCAGGATGATCCTTCGGTTTTCACCTTTTCTATGCACGGAAAAGGCAATTATCCGTTTAAAAAAGAAAAGTCAGATCTTGATATTGAAGTGCTCGATGGCAGTGGCGACGACCAATATTTGAAACTATTAAAGGAAATTTTACCTAATCTAATTGAAAAACAGAAGCCCGATTTCATCTTTTATCTAAGCGGAGTGGATATCTTAGAAACCGATAAACTCGGCCGACTTTCCTGTACGGTGAATGGCTGTAAAGAAAGAGACAGGTTCGTCTTGCAAACCTGTCACGATCTAAATATTCCCGTACAATGTAGTATGGGCGGCGGATATTCTAAAGAAATAAAGGTGATTATAGAAGCTCACGCAAATACTTACCGCCTGGCTCGGGAAATCTATTTTTGACTTAATAAAAGTAATTCATTGCAAACTACTTCAGTAATGTAATGCTTGTTACCATCTTTATCATCCCAACTTCGGCTGGTAAGCTTTCCTTCTACTCCAACTTCTTTACCTTTGTTCACATATTTCTCAATCAATTCCGCGGTTTTCCCCCAGGCTACAATATTATGCCATTGAGTATCGGTTACGCGTTCACCGCTAGCGTTTTTATAATTTTCATTAGTGGCTACAGAGAATTTGGCTAATTTTTTACCAGATTCCAGGTTTACGATCTCAGGCTCTCTTCCCACATTCCCGATCAACTGTACTTTGTTTCTAATAGTGCTCATAACGTATTAATTTAAAAAGCTGAAAATCGTTAGTTCATTTCAACAGGACAAACATAGAACAGAAATCAATCAGTAATCGGTTGGTAATTATTTGTTTACGTTTAAAGACGTTTGTAAACGTTTGTAAATGACTGAGGATTTAATAGCTTGTTCATCCTGGCAAACTTTATCAGATTTTCAAATTTTAATAGAAATAAGAAGCGTAAATCAGATTTTTACAGAGAATCTTTTAAAATATTTCATTTATATTTAGCATTTATTCATATTTCGATAAAATTTAAATGAAATTTATGAGAAAAATCACAATAGTTATCCTGTTTTTTCTAATTGCAACACTTGAGGGAAAATCACAAAATTTAGAAGTCGGATTTGGACTCGGAACAGGTTCAGCATATCTATTTGAAAATAACGATAGTGATGTTGATATTGATTACTCGGCACCTTTTAGTTCATATATGAATCTAAAATATTCAAAACCTGATTCTTATTTCGGACTTAAACTCAAATTTCAATATTTAAACGCTGCAATTGAAGGCAGAAATTGGAAAAGTTCAAATGAGCCTATTGATGGAGATGTTACTTCATTAACCTCTATGATTTTATTAGAGCATCTTAAAGAAAACAATCAATGGAATTTTGGGTTTGGCTATACGCACCAGGAATTAAGACAGGATTAAATCAACTCATCTCCAATAGTAGATCGTAATTTTATGAGTGTTAATTTTTCAGGAATTATCAGTTCTAAACTGAATGAAAATTTAGCACTACAATTAGAACCCACTTTATTATGGACTGATCCCGTAAATTCATTCAGAGAAAGCGATAAGTGGGAAATTGCCGGGGAAGATCTGAGCATTTTGATGCAAATAGGAATTAAATATAAAATTCACTAGAAAACCAGCGCTTAAACTATTTATAAGAAACGCCTTAAATAGCTAAAGTTGCTATTCTCTACAAAAAAGCCTTTCTTGTAGAAAAAAGATGATGGAAGAAGAAGCCAAAGTTTGGTACGCCTGTTACGGTTCCAATTTATTAAAAGAGCGTTTTAGCTGTTATATTGGTGGGGGTCGCCCAGCAAATGCCAAACGCGTCTACCCCGGCTGCACCAATAAAACCCTACCCGAAAAATCTAAAGGGATCACTATTAATGGTGAACTATATTTCGCTAAATCTTCAAAAACCTGGAGTGGCGGTGGCGCCGGTTTTATCCAATCAAACTTCGATAAAAGCATAGAAACCCTGGGTAGAATGTACCTTATCACTCAACAGCAATTTGTGGACTTGGTGCAACAGGAAATAAAATTTGAAGGGGATTTTGATATAGATCTTCAACAAGTAATTAAAAACCGTAGCCTGGATATGAAAAACAATTCCTGGTACGGGAAGATTATTTACCTGGGAGAAGATGAAGACTCTCCTATCTTCACTTTCACGAATGAGGATTATTTAAAAGATGAAATAAACCCGCCGCACGAATTCTATCTAAAAATAATTATTGATGGTCTCAAAGAAACTTACCAAATGAGCGATAACGAAATTGAGGCTTATTTAAAAAACAAGGAAGGAATTAAAGGTGTTCCCATTGAGGATAAATTACCAGAACTCATAAAAAGCTGATCGCAAATTTCTTATTTTTGATTAGTTAACTAAACAATTATGAAGCCTGAGAAAGTGAACCTAAAAGATAAATTTGAGCTTTTTAATGAACATTGGACCCCTAAAATTATTGGCGAGCTCAATGGGCAACAGGTGAAATTAGCCAAATTAAAGGGAGAATTTGTTTGGCACGACCATAAGGAAGAAGATGAAATGTTTCTGGTTATTAAAGGGAGTTTAAAAATTGAATTTAGGGATAAAACTATAAGCTTAAATGAAGGTGAAATGTATATTGTCCCGAAAGGCGTTGAGCATAACCCTGTAGCTGAAGATGAAGCCTGGGTTTTACTTTTTGAGCCTGCAAGTACCAAGCATACCGGCGAAGTAAAAGATAAACTTAGCGTTGAAAATCAAGAATGGATTTGAAATCCTGCCCTTTTCCAACAAGTTTTCTAAAGCAATAATGTTTTATAGCGCTTTAATTATAGGGAAAGTTATCTTTGTAAGCTTCAGAAACTTTTGATTTCTAATTTAGAAATTAAATAAAAAGCTTTAAAATAAACCTTATGTCCTTTAAAAAACTGAATATTCCGCTTAAAGAAGCTTTAGAAAGACTGGAAATTGAAAATCCGCTTCCATTTCAAAAACAAATTTTACCCAAAATTAAAAGCGGAAGAGATCTTTTCATCGTTGCTCCTGAAGGTTCAGGAAAAACTACCGCACTTGTAATTAGTACAATTCAGAAATTAGAAAGCGCAGCCTTTGAAGATGCCCCCAGAGCTTTGATTTTCGTTCAGGACAAAGAAGCTGCCCTGGCGCTGGAAGAAGAATTCAACAAATTCACAAAATACATGGACTTACGCGTTTATAGCGCCCATGACGCTCCCGATATCAGCAAACAAAAAGATGATATTTATGATGGTGTGGACATTGTGATCGCTACACCAAAAAAGTTATTTCAGCTTTTCAAAATTACCGGTATCAATGTAAGTCAGTTAAAAATTCTTGCGGTTGAAGACGCCGAATTCTTAACCAAAAACAGCGATTATAACGATCTTATTAGAATTCCGCAGCATATTACAAAATGCCAATACCTTGTTTTTGCCTCTACGATGAATCCTAAAATTGAACGCCTAAAAGATTCTTTTATGGCGCGTGCCGAAATGCTTAGACTAAAGGTATAGTAGATTTTTCGTATTTTAGGATATGCTAAAATCTATAAGTAGTTTTATTTTAATTTTCTCTTTTGCTATGAATTTAAACGCACAAGACCTTTCCAAACACCAATGGAAAGACCGACTAATTTTGATTGTAGCTGAAGAGAAAAACGAAAAATTCCAGCAACAACTTACCGAACTTCAAAAACATCAACAAGGCTTAAACGAGCGAAAACTGGTAATCTACCAAATTTTACCTGATACTTATAGCACCAGTTTCAAAGCAGAAAACTGGCAGCAATCTTCTGAGCTTTACAATAAATATAAAGCCGAAAAAAGCGATTTTCGGGTTATTCTAATTGGTTTGGATGGCGGCGAAAAACTGGAACAAACCGAAGTGCTTTCCGCAGAAAAACTTTTTAATACCATAGATAGTATGCCGATGCGCCAAGCGGAAATACGGAGAAACAAGTAAGTACAACTCTACAAGATCCTGAAGTTCAGCAATTCTTCAGCTTTTTCTTTATATTTATTGTGAAAACAAAATTTAATTTCGAGTAAAGCCTTGAAATATTTAATCCTCGATTATCGCGTAGTATGCAAAAATCCTGTTTGGAATGTGGCGAAAAAATTGTGGGTCGCGTAGATAAGAAATTCTGCAGCGATTATTGTCGCAATGCACACCACAACAACCTCAACAAAGACAGGAAAAACCTGGTTAGAAACGTCAATAACCTGCTTCGCAAAAATTACCGAATTTTAGAAGAATTCAATCCAAACGAAAAAACCACGATTAGTAAAAATAAACTACTCGCTCGTGGTTTCAATTTCGAATACTTTACCAGCATCTATACAACCAAAACCGGTAAGGTCTATTATTTTGTGTACGACCAGGGATATCTTCCTTTAGAAAATGGAATTTACGCTCTGGTTAAACGCAGTTAACCGCACACTAAAACATCGTGCATTTCCCGTTAGGGATTTCAAAATTAATACTAAATGAAATTTATAAAATCGACATTTACGATTCTATCTTTAATTTTTTTAACCTACTCTTGTGGTTCTCAAAATAAGATGAAAAATACTCCGCAAACAGATGAAATGCTTATTAGGATTTCTGAAATTAAAATAGAAAAGCAGTATCTGGAAGAGTATATAAAAATTTTAAAATATGAAGCCGAAGCTTCTGTTAGGTTAGAACCAGGTGTTATTTCTATTTACCCCATGTTTAAAAAGGAAGACCCTACCGAAATAAGAATATTAGAAATATATGCAAATAATGAAGCCTATAAAGCTCATCTGGAAACACCACATTTCAAAGAATATAAATCTTCAACACTTATTATGGTAGAATCCTTAAAGCTTATAGATATGGAAGCAATCGATAGGGAAACCATGTCAAAGATTTTTAAAAAGCTTGAATAATTAGTTTAAGCAAAGGTCTTAATCTCCCCAATTATTACTCTTTAAACGCACCGCTGCCCTAAGCACATCACTTTGGCTAATTTGCCCAATAAGCTTGCCATGTTCTACAATTGGAAAACGCCTAAACCGTTTTTCAATAAATAGTTTCGCGGCATCCATCACATTCATATTTCCGTCTATGGTTTCCACATTACAAGTCATTCGCTTACCAATGGTAGTATCTTCTAAGGGCATATTGTAATATTGGCTGTCTGAAATTTGTTTCATACAATCCCCTTCAGAAATAAGTCCTACTAATTTATTATTGTCATCTACCACACACCCACCAGATATTTTATGTTTGGTCAGTTTTTCGGCAACATCTAAAATATTCTCGTGCACTTTAAAAGTAACCAGTGAGGTACTCATATAATCTCTAACCAACATGGGTGCGCTCTTCGGCTTCTCCGGTTCCGCTCTTTTTCCCTGAAAACTTTTAATACCCATAACTTAAATTTTTGATTACTAATAACTTAAATATAGGTAAAATTTAATTATTCTGAAAGCCTGCTTTCCTGTATTACTATTCCTTAAAATCTTAAGTATCTTTAAATCCTGTAAACCTTTTGTTTTTTTCTGAATTATGCTGAAGAATATACCTCGCTTTTTCTCTTTCATTTTTATTGCCATTGCAGTTTGGTTTAGCTTTTACAGCAGCCAACCAAAAAATATTGAAGCTGAAGATGCGCCTGAAACCACTTTTTCTACCCAACGCGCTTTTAAACACGTGGAAGCGATTGCGCAGAAACCACATTATGTAGGGACTGAAGCTCATAGCCGTGTAAGAAATTATATTGTAGGCCAATTACAGGAAATGGGCTTACAGGCGCAAACTCACGAAGATTATACGCTTACCAAAAGCGGTACGCTAGTGCGTCCTCAAAATATTTTAGCACGTTTAGAAGGCAACGGAAACGGTGAAGCTTTGGTGATTATGACACATTACGACAGCAATCCGCATTCTTCTCCCGGTGCCAGTGATGCCGGCAGCGGCGTGGGAACAATTTTAGAAGGAATTCGTACATTTTTAGCTGAAAATAAGAAACACGAAAATGATATTATCATACTGTTTACCGATGCTGAAGAACTCGGTTTAAATGGCGCCGAACTTTTTATAAAAGATCATCCCTGGGCAAAAGACGCCAAACTTGCCCTTAACTTTGAAGCCCGCGGCAGTGATGGCGATTCTTTTATGTTTTTGGAGACAAATTCAGGAAATGCAGGGCTTATTAATTCCTTTAAAAAAGCAAATCCTGGATTTCCCGTTACAAATTCCCTGGTTTACAGCGTGTATAAAATGTTGCCTAACGATACCGATCTTACAGTGCTAAGAGAACAGGGCAGTATCCCGGGTTATAATTTTGCGTTTATAGACGATCATTTTGATTATCACGCCGCGACTGACACCCCCAAAAACTTAGATAAAGAAACCCTGGCGCATCAGGGCAGTTATTTAATGCCTCTACTGGATTATTTTAAAGATGCAGATTTAAATGAAGTCGAAGCGCAGGAAGAAGTATTGTTTTTTAATATTCCGGGCGGGGAAATAATTAGATATCCGTTTTCCTGGATCTTCCCAATGCTTATTATCGCTTTAGTTTTGCTTTTTACCATTCTGGGCTACGGATTTTCTAAGGACCGCCTTCAGTTAAAAGAAATTTCAAAGAGTATTATTCCCTTTACAGTGAGCCTGGCCTTCTCTGGCTTATTGGTTTTTCTACTTTGGAAATTTCTACTTTACAGTTACCCGGAATATTCAGAAATGGAACAGGGTTTTACCTATAACGGCTATTATTATATCGCTGCTTTTGTTTCATTAAGCTTACTCATTTCGTTTTTCACCTACTTCCGATTTAGACATATAGAAAACAAGGCTAATCTATTCGTTGTTCCGCTATTTTTCTGGTTATTGCTTGGTGCTTTGCTCGCTTTCTTTCTAAAAGGCGCGGCTTATTTTATCATACCAGGGTTTTTCGGCTTACTGCAGCTATTTATTATGATGCGCCAGGAATCGCCAAATTCCTTATTAATGGCGTTCTTAAGTCTTCCGGCGATCTTTATTTTGGTGCCGTTTATAAAAATGTTTCCAGTAGCCTTAGGCTTGAAAATATTGTTTCTCTCAGCTTTACTTAGCGTTTTATTATTTCAACTGCTGTTACCTGTTTTCGCTTACTTTAAAAGCAATAAGAAGATTGCGGTATTCTTCTTTCTAATTTTCAATATTCTTCTAATTACCGCCCATTTTAAAGCCGATTTCACAGAAGAACATCCTAAACCAAATTCACTTGTGTATCTTTTTGATGCCGATAAAAACACTACCAATTGGTATTCTTACGATAATATGGTTGATGACTGGACCGAAGCATATTTTGGAGAAGAACCATTAATTGCTCCTTCAGAAAATAAAACCTTTAGCAGTAAATACGGATCCAATTTTACCTGGCGTGCCGAAGCTCCAAAAATTGATCTACAATCTCCCGGCATAATTTGGAAAAAAACCGATTCTACCTCAACTATTAATTCCTATTCACTGAAAATTGCTACCAACCGACAAGCGGATAGAATAGAACTTTTTGCTGATAGAACCGTAGATTTTGAAAGCTTTAAAGTTAACGGACTTGAAGCTGATTCCGTCGCGCTGGGAAGTAACGATTTTCATATTCACACCCGTAGATGGCACGACCGGATATTGACTTATCATATTTCCGGAAGAGATACTCTAAGATTGGAATTCAGTTTAAGAAGCGATGAAAAACCGGAATTTACGCTTTACGAGTCCAGTTATGATTTGCTGGAAAATCAAGATTTAAATGTAAAGCCAAGAGCAGAAACTATGATTCCACGGCCTTTTGTACTAAATGATGCTGTAATTTTTAAGAAAACCATAAGCCCCGAGTAGGCTTTGGTTTTGTAGCTTTGACATTATTACTCGTCATCCTGGATTTATTTCAGGATCTAACTTGATAAGAAATCTTCTCATATTAGAAGCTGAAACAAGTTCAGCTTGACGATTTTATTTAAAACTTAAAAACACCTCCCCTTTGGGGAGGCCGGGAGGGGCTTTATGAACATATCTATATTAGGAACCGGCTGGCTGGGATTGCCACTCGCAAAAAAGCTTAAAGAAGAGCACGTAGTAAAAGGCTCGGTAACCAGCCAGGAAAAAATGCAGCCATTGCGTGAGGCCGGCATTACGCCTTATCAGATTAAAATTTTTACGGAAGGCGTTCAGGGCGATCTTACTTCTTTCCTGGCGCATTCTGAATTGCTAATTATAGACATACCGCCCGGCCTTCGTGGCGATCCCGAAGCCGATTTCGTTGGTAAAATAGGCAGGATTATAGATTATATAGAAAAATCTCCGGTAGAAAAAGTGATTTTTGTGAGTTCTACTTCAGTCTATAAAGACGAAGAAAACTTCCCCGAATACACCGAAGAAAACGAAGCTAACGGAACTTCAGAAACCGCTAAACAACTTATTTCTTCAGAACAAATGCTATTGAAAAATCAGCATTTTCAAACCACAGTTATTAGGTTCGGCGGATTAATTGGTCCGGGAAGACATCCGGTAAATTACCTTGCTAACAAAACCGGAATTAAAGACCCAAAAGCGCCGATAAATCTTATTCAGCAGGAATTTTGTATTGAAATTCTTAACCAGATTATCAAGAAAGAAGCCTGGGGAAAGACATTTAATGCTGCCTATCCTGATCATCCAACCAAAGAAGATTACTACACCAAAACCGCAAAAGCAAAAAACTTAAATGTTCCCGGTTTTGACCAACATGGGGTTTCAAAAGGCAAGAAAATAAGTTCGATTAATTTAAAAGAGATTTTAGATTATCAATTTGAAAAGGAAATCTAGAAACCCTCGGAATCAAGCTCATGATGGCGTAAATAAAAAACCTCACAGATTTCAAAAACCTGTGAGGTCTATAATTTTAGCAAACTTGAGGAGTTGTTAGAACTTATAACCTACTCCTACCATCAAAGTATTTACTCCACTTTTAATATCTGTATCGTATTGTTCAGCAAACTCTATAGATTCATCAGAATATCTATTGGTTAGTTCAATACCGTAGCGTGCCTCAATAAAGAAATCTTCGTTGATATGATAGCCTACACCAAATGTCGCATCTAAACCAAATTCGTTGGTAGTGGGCACATCTTCCAAAACAATAGTGGCCTGAGGTCCTGCTTGTAAATAAAAGTCTGAATTTTCTATATAATACTGCACAAGAACCGGAATAGATAAGAAATCGGTTTCTTCTACATTAAAATAATTTACGGAAGGTTGAAGGTGCCAATTTTCGCTAAATTGATAATCGGCTAAAAATCCTACATAAAAACCGGAACCGTCTGCAGAAACCTGTGTACCGCTCTCGCCATTAGCTTCTACTTCAACATTTGTATATCCAGCCTGTATCCCGAAATCTACATTTTGAGCAAAAGAATTCACTCCCAGGAAAAGGAAGAAAACTAAAAAGAAATTTTTAATCATTTTGTTAGATAGTTTATGTTATAACTACAAACATAGTTTTTATTTGCTAAAAGGATGGAAAAACCACATTATTTAGGTTTTAAATTGAATTTTTTGAATTTATTTGAGATAACTATTTAACAGCATAGATTCTGGAACGAGTTCAGAATGACGTAAAAGCTTCTTCTCTTTTTAAGGGAAGGTGGCATTTCGAAGGAATGACGGAAGGGTTCAACCACCCCGGCCTTTCGGCCACCCCTCCTTAAAAAGGAGGGGAACATTCCTGAAACTATTCCGGTATAGTTTCTTTTTCTTCTTCCTTCACCCTAAAATCCAGTGGTTGCAAAACTTTTAAAGCGCTTTCTATCGAATTAATTTTCTCAAAAGTCAAGAGCAAACGCAAGCCATTCCTGGTTTTCTTCTCTTTCATGGTACACTTATGCTTATGCGTTTGTACATATTGCAGCACCTTGGTAAACGTATTGGTTTGGTAAAACCTGGATTGCTGATCGGAAATAAAATAGCCTATTAATTTACCTTGCTTCAAAATGATCTTTTCCAGGCCTATACTTGCCGCTATCCATTTTATGCGAACACTATTCAGTAAATCTACCGCCTGTGTAGGTAATTCTCCAAAACGGTCTACAAGCTCAGCTTCAAACTTTTGCAATTCTTCTTCTGAAGTAATTTTATTTAACTGCGTATATAAATTCAGTCTTTCAGTAATATTATTGATATAATCATCTGGAAAAAGAATTCCAAAATCGGTATCGATCTGCGCATCTTTTACAAAGGTTTTATCCTCTATATTTTCAGATTCGTTATAAAGCTCCTGGAATTCATTTTCTTTTAGTTCTTCAATGGCTTCATTCAGTATCTTTTGATAGGTATCAAAGCCAATTTCATTGATAAATCCGCTTTGCTCACCACCCAGTAAGTCTCCGGCACCGCGTATTTCTAAATCTTTCATCGCGATATTTATACCGCTCCCCAATTCAGAAAATTGCTCTAAAGCGCTAATTCGTTTACGCGCATCTTCGGTCATTACAGAGTATGGCGGCGTAATAAAGTAACAAAAAGCCTTCTTGTTGCTTCGCCCTACTCTACCACGCATTTGGTGAAGATCTGAAACCCCGAAATTATTCGCATTATTAATGAAAATAGTGTTCGCATTGGTGACATCAAGTCCACTTTCCACGATTGTAGTTGAAACTAGAACATCGAATTCACCATTGATAAAACTCAGCATCAATTTTTCCAATTTCTTTCCTTCCATCTGGCCGTGACCTACACCAATCTTAGCATCTGGTACTACACGCTGAATCATCCCGGCCACTTCCTTAATATTTTCAATCCTGTTATGAATAAAGAAAACCTGCCCGCCACGCTGAATTTCATAAGAAACCGCATCCCTAATGGTTTCTTCGGAAAAACGAATTACGTTCGTTTCAATAGGATATCTATTTGGCGGCGGTGTGGTAATGGTAGATAAATCTCGTGCGGCCATTAAACTAAACTGAAGTGTTCTCGGAATAGGAGTTGCCGTGAGCGTAAGTGTATCTACATTCTCTTTTATAGTCTTTAGCTTATCTTTTACCGAAACCCCGAATTTTTGCTCTTCATCTACGATCAGTAAACCAAGATCTTTGAATTTCACCGCTTTATTAACTAATTGGTGTGTACCAATCACGATATCTACTTTTCCATTTTCAAGATCGGCTAAAGTTTCACGGCGTTCTTTTGCGGTTCTAAACCTATTTAAATAATCTACAGTTACCGGAAAATCCTTTAAACGTTCAGTGAAAGTTTCGTGATGTTGAAACGCCAAAATAGTGGTTGGCACTAGAACAGCGACTTGCTTGCCGTTATCCACCGCTTTAAAAGCTGCCCGAATAGCAACCTCGGTTTTTCCAAAACCAACATCCCCACAAACCAAACGATCCATAGGGCGCTCGTTCTCCATATCTTCTTTTACCGCCTGTGTCGCGGTGCTTTGATCTGGCGTGTCTTCATACATAAAAGAGGCTTCCAGTTCGTGTTGTAAGTAAGAATCTGGGCCAAAGGCAAAACCCTTTTGTAATCTACGTTTTGCGTATAGTTCAATTAAATTATAGGCAATATGCTTAACCCGGGCCTTGGTCTTTTGCTTTAATTTCTTCCAGGCGTTACTTCCCAATTTAAAGATCTTGGGCTCTTTCCCATCCTTCCCGTTATATTTTGAAATTTTATGAAGGGAATGTATGCTGACATATAAAATATCCCGCTCACCGTAGAAAAGCTTGATCGCTTCCTGCTTTTTACCTTCTACATCAATTTTCTGAAGTCCGCCAAATTTTCCTATTCCATGGTCAATATGGGTTACATAATCACCCACTTCAAGATTACCGAGTTCCTTAAGCGTGATCGCCTGTTTTTTAGCATAACCATTCTTAAGATGAAACTTATGGTAGCGCTCAAAGATCTGGTGATCTGTGTAACAAACATTTTTTCCGGTTTCATCGATAAAACCCTGAAATAAAGCCAAAGTAATTGTTTGGTATTTTACTATACGTTCCTGATCATCGAAGATATCGTGGAACCGTTTGGCTTGCTGTTCACTTACGCAGAAGATATAATTTGTATACCCGTTTTCCTGATTTTCAATTAAGTTATCAATCAGTAAATCGAATTGCTTATTGAAAGAAGGCTGGGGTTTTGTTTGAAATTCTATACTTTTCTGAGCTTCTAAATAAGTCTGGTTACTCAATTCAACAACTGAAAAAAGCTCTAGCTGACTTTTAATTAAATGCCCATCACAAAACAGCTCTTTGGGTTCACTATGTTTTACATCTTCAGAAAGTTTATTAAAGGCTTCTTCTGCCTTGCTAAAAAGTTTATCGGCTTGCGCAGTGAGTAAATCGAGGTTTTTAACAAACACCACGGTTTTTTCTGAAATATATTTTAGAAAACTATCCCGTATTTCATCAAGGTGTTTATTTTCCACATTCGGCATCACCGAAATTTTCTTCACCTTATCTGTAGAAAGCTGGGTTTCTACATCAAAACTTCTGATGCTGTCTACTTCATCTCCAAAAAACTCGATACGGTAAGGCTCGTCGTTACTAAAGGAAAAAACATCTATAATCCCCCCACGTACTGAGAACTCGCCCGGTTCGGTTACAAAATCAACCCTTTTGAATTTATATTCGAATAAAACCTCGTTTACAAAATCTATAGAAAGTTCATCTTCTACAGAAATTTTTAGCGTGCTTCTATCCAGTTCTTTTCGGGTAACTACTTTTTCAAATAAAGCATCAGGATAGGTAACAATTATCGCTGGTTTTTTACGCGAATTAATTCGGTTTAAAACTTCGGCTCGTAATAATACATTTGCATTATCTGTTTCCTCAATTTGATATGGACGGCGGTAACTGCCGGGATAAAAAAGCACATTTTTTTCTCCTACCAGCTGCTCGAGATCGTTTAAATAATAAGCCGCTTCTTCCTTATCGTTAAAGATCAGCAAAAAGGGTTTTTCTGCTTCTTTAAACGCATTGGCTACAACAAAAGAAAAAGCAGAACCAACAAGTCCTTTAAGTTGAATTTTAGTCCGATTTTTTTCAGAAGAGACAAGGGAATCCCTCAATTCCTGCTGTTGCGAGGATTGTGCAAAGCTTTGGGCGAGAATAGTTTTACTCATTGGCGCAAAGATAATTGCAGAAATTTTGTCCCGCAACCTCTCAACATTTTTTTAACGTTAGTTGATTTATACTTTTTTCTTTTCGGGATCTTGCCAGGAATTAAATACGGAATAAACAATCACCTCACTCTCCTGGACTTCGTAGATAATAACATAGGGGAAGCGTTTGACTACAGCTTCCCTAAATGGTTTTCTTTTCTCCGAAAAATGAAAAGGATAGTTTTTAATCCACTTAAAATACGAGTTAAGATGATCTAAAAATAAATCACCCAACCCACTTTGTTTTCTCTCATAATAAAGAAAAGCTTCAATTACTTCTAATTGAGCTTCCTCTTTAATTATAAGCTTAAAAGTCATTTCTTCAAAGCATTTTTAGCTCTTTGCTGCACTTCTTCCCAGGAATATGATTCGCTTTTCTCTTTTAAATGATTCAACCTGCGGTTATCCATTTCATGGTAATCTGATTCGGAGAGAACTGAAGAGTCGTTATTTTCATAACTTTCGGCGAGAGAAAGCATCATTTCTAATAGACGTGCATCTGCTTCTTCAACATATTTAAGGACCGTTTTCTTTAACGCTATTGTTTCCATAATCAGAATATTATTGGTCTTATAAAATTACAAATTTTATCTCTACTCCACTTTTACCATTTTCATAACAGCAAAAATGCCTGCAGATGCCTAATTTGCTGTAAGAATTTATAATTATGGGATTTGAGCATTTTGATGTATTTGTGATAGGAACCGGGACCGCCGGAAAGGGTGTTGCTAAAGATTGCGCTAAAGCAGGATGGAAAGTAGCGATAACCGATAACAGGGAGTATGGCGGCACCTGCCCAAATCGTGGCTGTGATCCTAAAAAAGTTCTGGTAGGTTTTACCGAAATTATAGATCGCGCCACTAAAATGCAAGGTAAAGGAATTACGAAAATGCCGGAAGTAAATTGGAGTGATCTAATGACTTTTAAAGAAACATTCTTAGATGCCATTCCTGCTGCTACCGAAAAAGATCTGGCAGCCCTGGACATAAAAATGTATCACCAATCTCCGAAATTTTTAGATAAAAACACGCTTTCTGTGGAAGGCAAAACGATAACCGCAGATAAGATCGTTATCGCAACCGGACAAAAACCTATGCCGTTGAGAATTCCTGGCGAAGAATACGCTCTTTTAAGTGAAGATTTTCTCGATCTAAAAGAATTACCCGAAACAATGATTTTTATCGGCGCCGGATATATTGGGATGGAATTCGCGCATATCGCAGCCCGTTTTGGTGTAAAAGTCACCATGATGGATTTTATGCCAGGTCCGCTTTCCAACTTTGATGAAGATATGGTGAACTACATCCAGCAGGTTTCGGAAGAAGATCTGGGAATCGATTTTATTTTTAATGCAGAAGTGAAGGAAATTGAAAAGCTGCAAAAGAACTTTAGGGTAAAAGGAATTCAGGATGGGAAAGAGATTTCAGCAAAAGCTGAAATGGTTTTTAATACTGCAGGTCGTGTTCCATCTATAGAAGATCTGGATCTGGAAAAAGGAAACGTTGCCTTTTCAAAAAAGGGAATTACGGTTAACGAATTTCTTCAAAATTCAACCAATAAAAACGTGTATGCCTGTGGTGATGTTTCAGACAGTTCGGGATTACCTTTAACCCCGCTTTCTTCACAGGAATCAAAGATCGTTTCAGCAAATCTTTTAAATAGTAAAGAGCCTAAAAAAGCAGATTATCCTCCTCAACCTACCGTGGTTTATACCCTACCAAAACTGGCTTTCGTAGGACTTTCAGAAAAAGAAGCTAAGGAACAGGGATACGACTATGAACTGGAACATAAATTAGTGCCCGACTGGTTTAATGCTAAACACATCAATGAAAAGATATATGCTTATAAGACCTTAGTGGATAAGAAAACCGGACTCGTACTGGGGGCTCATTTAGTTGGCCCGGAAGCTTCCGAAATCATCAATATGTTTGTGATGGCGATGTGTGGGAAATTAGATTGTGAGACTTTAAAAAAAATGATTTTCACTTATCCCAGTTGGGCAAGCGATATTAAAGGAATGGTGTAGAAAAGCCTCACCCTCGAAATAGGGGAGTTAATCCCGCTTAATTAATTTATACATCGGGTTTGTTTCTTTATTCATCCAACCGTGATAAATAATATTTGAAAAAATAGCAACCGCACCTATTAAAGCAGAATAAGCAATAAGTGGAATTTCGCCAAAATGTCTAAAATAAATAGCGATTAGCGCCCAAACGCCAACTGCGGCAAATTCCCGCATATTTCTGCGCCAGATCATAGCGATATTTAGAAAAACAGCCACCGCAATAATAATAACTGTCCAAATTTCTTCTCCAAAAAACGGTGCTGTCCAATCTATTTTAGAAAGATAAGCCGAAACATTCGCGATACTGGCAACGGCGATCCATCCGGAATAAAGGCAAATAGGCCACCAGCTAAACGCAAGGATTTTTAATGGGGCGTCCCAGCGTTCCATATTGGTATTCAGGATTATTTTTATAAGAGAGAAAAGAATTAAAAACATGAGCAATACTGAAACTCCCGTAAACTCATAGAGCCAAAAAATTACCCAGGCAGCATTGGCCAGATTAGCTGTTAAAAACCAGTAACCCGAATTTCTTAAAAACTCCAGATCATTTTTCGCTGAAAATGCTTGAAAAAGTTGATAACCAGAAAAGGCCAAAAGCGAAAGAAAGATTATTCCCCAGATTGCAAACGCGTAACCCGCAGGCGTAAAAAGATTATAATACTCGGCGCTAAGGCTACCCATCGTATTGCCGTTAATAATTCCGGTTTGGGAAATATAACTAACCGCAATAATTAAAATTACCGAGATAAAATTGAGTACCGCAAGACGTTTTTCCATTTTTAGCTGTTTTCTATTAAAATTACTTCATTTTGGGTAATCGCGTATGCTTTTTCCCCTTCATTTAGCTTCATCATAAAATTCCCGGTGAATTCTCCAAAAGCAGGAAAAATCAACTGATCTTTTCTTCGGAAAAAACAAGGTAATTTAAGGCTTTGTTTTCCTTTTCCATTTAATCTGTAGCCCGGGTGAATATGGCCGCAAAGGTTAAAGAAACCTGCCCTGTTTTCTGGATGATGGGTAAGTAAAAAACCATTAAACTGCCATTCTGAATGAATTTTGACGCTCAATTCTTCATATTTTAGCGGTGAAATTATATCGTGATTTCCTGCTATTAAAACTACTTCGGCTTCTACAAAACCGAGCCAATTTTCGAATAATTTCCACTCACTATTTAGATCGCTATGAAAAAGATCTCCTAGAAAACAGACAATTTTTGGCTGAAATTTCCCCACTACTTCGCTTAATCTTAAAAAATTTGCATTGATCGCTTTGTGAGGCACCGCACTTCCAAATTTCCTAAAATGAGAGATCTTTCCTAAATGCACATCGCTTATTAAGAGGATTTCCTCTTCTTCCCAAAAAGCAGCACCGCTGGGGTGGAGTTCAAAAGTTTGATTTTGGAGGTTTATTGTCATCTAATTACAATGTATGAAACTATACGTCATTACGATCCCGATGCTAATCGGGAGAAGTAATCTCTTGCGGATTTTAGACAGTCAAAGATTGCCGCGTTGGCTTCCGCCTTCTCGCAATGACATTATTAGATCCTGAAACAAGTTCAGGATGACGTAATATTATAATTTATGTAAAATCTCAGCTGCTTTTTCCAGGGTTTCATCTGTTTTGGCAAAGCAGAAACGTAATTGTTTATGATCTTTTCCATCCTTATGAAATACTGAAACCGGAATTGTAGCCAATCCGTATTCAGTAATTAATCTTTTTGCAAAATCTACATCGTGTTCATCGGTAATTTCAGAATAGTCCATCACCTGGAAATAGGTTCCTTTTGAAGGTGTTCCTTTAAATTTTGAGCCTTGCATCAATTCCAAAAACTTATCTCGCTTTTCCTGATAGAAATTTCCCAGGCTCAAATAATGATCTGGATCTTTTAAATATTCAGCGAAAGCTCTTTGCATGGGGTGATTTACACAAAACACGGTAGCCTGGTGAAACTTGATGATCTCTTTCATTAAAACTTCAGGCGCTACGCAATAGCCCATTTTCCAACCCGTGTTATGAAAAGTTTTTCCGAAGGAAGCACAAACAATAGCTCTTTCAGCTAAACCAGGGAACTTTGAGGCACTTTGATGCTGTTCCTCATCATAAATAAGATGCTCGTACACCTCATCGCTTAACAGGATAATATTGGTGTCTTTTAGCAATTTTTCAAGTTGCTGCATATCGTTTTTTGAAAGAACAGTTCCTGTTGGATTATGCGGTGTATTGATTACGATCATCCTGGTTTTAGAAGTTATTCTATCTTCAACTTCCTGCCAGTCGATTTTAAAATCTTTTCCTTTTAATTCGATTAAAACAGGTTTACCTCCAGCCAGTTTAATATCGGGTTCATAAGAATCGTAGGCCGGTTTAAAAACAATTACTTCATCTCCGGGATGCACAAATGCACTTATAGCACAATATAGAGCCTGGGTAGCTCCTGCGGTGAAAATAATTTCGGAGGCTTCCTCATATTTCTTTCCGTAGAGATTTTTAATTTTGCCAACTATTTGCTCCCTCAATTCGGGAATGCCATTCATGGGCGGATACTGGTTGTAGCCATCTTTCATCGCTTTACAAACCAGCTCTTTTAAATGATTATCAGTTTCGAAATTAGGGAAACCCTGAGAAAGATCTATTGCTTTATGCTTTCTTGCAAGCCCACTCATTACTGAAAATATACTGGTTTTCCCGGCTGGAAGTTTTGAAGGAAGATTTTGAAAATCTGGCATTATATTATTTTTAAATTCCATTAAATGATATGCAACATCGAAATTAGATGAATTTATTCTCGTAAAATACCTCCTGCACTTTCTTCGAGGTAGTTGAATAAGTTGCATAAAAAATCCCAAACTCAAAAAGAATTTGGGATCGTTTTATTTGTATTTAAGGAAGTTTTATCCTTTTATGCTTGCTGAAAGGTATTCGCGGTTCATACGCGCAATATTCTCTAAAGAAATTCCTTTAGGACATTCTATTTCGCAGGCTCCCGTATTACTACAGTTTCCAAATCCTTCTTCGTCCATTTGTCTAACCATTGCCTGAACACGCTCGGTAGCTTCTACACGACCTTGCGGAAGTAAAGCATACTGAGAAACTTTTGCTGATGTAAACAACATAGCACTCGCATTCTTACAAGCTGCTACACAAGCTCCACAACCAATGCAGGTTGCCGCGTTAAAAGATTCGTCGGCCTTTTCTTTTTCTATTGGAATAGTATTGGCATCTACGGTATTCCCCGAAGTATTTACTGAAACATACCCCCAGGCTTGCTGAATCCTATCAAAAGCAGTACGATCTACAATAAGGTCTTTTATTACCGGAAAAGCTTTTGCTCTAAATGGCTCTATATAAATGGTATCACCATCTTTAAAAGAGCGCATATGCAACTGGCAGGTTGCGATTAACTTATCTGGGCCGTGTGGCTCGCCGTTAATTTGCAAAGAACAAGAACCACAAATTCCCTCACGACAATCGTGATCAAACTGAATTGTATCTTCTCCTTTTTCTACCAACTGCTCGTTAAGTATATCCAGCATTTCAAGAAAAGACATATCTCCATCTATTCCATCTACAGGATAATCTACCATTTTTCCTTTAGCAGTGGCATTTTCCTGACGCCATATTTTTAAGTTAAGCTTCATATCTTAAAAGTATTGAGTAGTGAGTATTTAGTATTGAGCTTTTATACTCAATACTTAAATCTCAATTCTATTTATAACTTCTTGTTTTCAATTCTATATTTTCAAATACCAGGTCTTCTTTGTGAAGCACGGCATCTGCAGGTTTCCCTTTATACTCCCAGGCAGCAACATACTTAAAGTTCTCATCGTCCCTTAAAGCTTCACCTTCCTCGGTTTGGTACTCTTCTCTAAAGTGCCCTCCACAAGATTCTTCTCTATGTAAAGCATCTTTAGCGAATAATTCTCCAAGTTCAAGGAAATCTGCTACACGACCAGCTTTTTCAAGCTCCGCATTTTTAGAAGTAGCACTTCCGGGAACTTTTACGTTTTTCCAGAAATCTTCTCTTAAAGCTGCAATTTCTTCAATCGCTTCTTTTAATCCTTCTGCGTTACGTGCCATTCCGCATTTGTTCCACATAATAAGTCCTAATTCCTTATGGTAGGAATCAACAGATTTCTTTCCGCCGGCATTCATCAACTTGTCAATTCGTTCTTTTACGGCCTTCTCGGTTTCTTCAAATTCTGGTGAATCTGTAGGAATTGCTCCGGTACGAATGTCGTTTGATAAATAATCTCCAATAGTGTATGGTAATACAAAATAACCATCTGCCAGCCCTTGCATTAATGCAGAAGCTCCAAGCCTGTTAGCACCGTGATCTGAGAAGTTCGCTTCTCCGGCAGCATAACACCCAGGAATGGTAGTTTGCAGGTTGTAATCTACCCAAAGTCCACCCATTGTATAGTGAACCGCAGGATATATCATCATTGGGGTTTCATATGGATTTTGGTCTACGATTTTCTGATACATATCGAAGAGGTTTCCATATTTAGAAGCAACTACTTCTTTCCCAAGCTTAGTAATTTCTTCTTTCGAAGCATTTTTATTACCTGAAGTAAAAGCTTTTTCTTTTCCGTAACGCTCTATTGCACTAGCAAAATCCAGGTAAACTGCCTGTCCCGTTTTATTTACTCCATAACCGGCATCGCAACGCTCTTTAGCTGCTCTTGACGCCACATCTCTAGGCACAAGGTTACCAAACGCAGGATAACGACGCTCTAAATAATAATCTCTTTCTTCTTCTGAAAGTTCTGTTGGCTTTTTCTTACCTTCTCTTATGGCTTTAGCGTCTTCTTCTTTCTTAGGCACCCAAATTCGTCCATCATTCCGAAGGGATTCAGACATCAACGTAAGTTTTGATTGATGATCTCCTGAAACCGGAATACAGGTTGGGTGAATTTGTGTATAGCAAGGGTTTGCGAAATATGCTCCTCTACGGTGCGCTCTCCAGGCTGCCATCACGTTACTTCCCATCGCATTTGTAGAAAGAAAGAAAACATTTCCATAACCACCGGAAGCCAATACCACGGCGTGAGCCGAGTGGCGTTCAATCTCACCGGTAATCATATTTCTGGCAATAATTCCGCGAGCTTTACCATCTACCAATACTAAATCCATCATTTCATGACGGTTGAATGGCTGTATTTTTCCACGGTTAATCTGGCGGTTCATTGCTGAATATGCGCCAAGCAACAATTGTTGCCCAGTTTGTCCTTTCGCATAAAAAGTACGGGAAACAAGCACCCCACCAAAAGAGCGGTTATCTAAATAACCACCGTATTCACGGGCAAATGGAACTCCCTGCGCCACACATTGATCTATAATATTTCCGGAAACCTCAGCAAGACGATAAACATTCCCTTCACGAGAACGGTAATCCCCACCTTTTACGGTATCGTAAAACAAGCGGTAATCTGAATCTCCATCTCCCTGGTAATTCTTAGAGGCGTTAATACCTCCCTGGGCGGCGATTGAGTGAGCACGTCTTGGAGAATCCTGGTAACAAAATGTTTTTACATTATAACCTAATTCGGCAAGAGTTGCAGCTGCAGCTCCTCCCGCAAGACCTGTCCCAATAACGATAACATCTATATTACGCTTATTGGCCGGGTTTACCAGGTTAATATCATTTTTATGATTGGTCCACTTTTCTGCTAGAGGCCCTTTAGGTATTTTTGAATCTAAAACTGACATAAATCTTACGTATTAAAGGTTATTAATATAGTGAAAAAGGGCTATAAAAATAAATCCTAGCGGTATAATGATCGCATAAGCTTTGGTGAATCCTCTAAGTCCTTTGGCGTACTTATTTCTCCATCCAACAGATTGGAAAGAAGAAGAAAAGCCGTGATAAAGGTGAAGGGCCAAAAATACAAATGAAACCACGTATAATATTGTTCTAACCGGGCTTTGGAATTTCGCCACTAACTCATCATAATAACGAGCAGCGTCTTCGGGATGCGATTCTATATATTTATGAATCATTTCCGGAAACCAGAAATCATAAAAGTGAAGCCCTAAAAAAGCTAAAACTACAAGTCCGGAGTAAATCATATTTCTTGAAACCCAGCTTGAATTTTCATTTCCGGCAAACTTAACATACTTTATATCTCTTGCACCACGGTTTTTCGCTTCCAATATAAAACCCATTACAAAGTGAAAAATCACTCCAAAAATTAAAATAGGTTGCAATAAAGCCTGTACAAAAAAGTTAGTTCCCATAAAATGAGAAACCTCATTGAAAACGTCTTTACTGAATACAGAAATAAAATTGATGCTAAAATGCTGAGCTAAAAATAAGACCAGAAATAGTCCCGATAAGGCCATAGCAAATTTTCTTGCTATGGTTGAATTTAGAAATCCACCCATTGGTTTGATAATTTTATAGAAATTTAACAGCAAAAATACACTCCAAATCACTTACGGACAAACTTTCAAGCCTGTTTATAGGACTATTTAGAACAAATATAAGTAAGCGATAATTTTGTTGAAGATCATTAATTTTAATCTACACAATGCCAAAAGCTAAAAGCTTCACCTACCCGCTATTATTGAAAGCACTCACATTTTAGGCCGTAAAAATTCACATAAATTCTGGTTATACAATTCACAAACCCTGTTAAGAGTAAGAATTCCATAAAAAAAGCTACCCATAGATTTAGGTAGCTTTTTAATAAAATTTAAATTTTTAAATTGATTTTTCTAAGCTTTTTGGTAGCTATCAGAATGCACATTAGCGACTGCCCTACCTGACGGATCGTTCATATTTTTAAAAGACTCATCCCATTCTAAAGCAGTTGGCGTACTACAAGCTACAGAAGGCACAGATGGAACCGACTTTGCTGCGGCATCGCTTGGGAAATGTTCGGTGAAAATTGATCGATAATAATATTCTTCTTTGCTAGAAGGTGGTTGAATTGGAAATTTAAAGTGTGCATTTTTAAGCTGCTCATCGCTCACTTCTGCATTAACCAACTCTTTTAGAGTATCTATCCAGCTATAACCAACACCATCTGAAAATTGCTCTTTTTGCCTCCAGGCTACGCTTTCCGGTAAATAATCTTCAAATGCCTTTCTTAGCACCCACTTTTCTATACGGTCACCGGTAATCATTTTATCTTTAGGGTTTATCCTCATGGCTACATCCATAAATTCCTTATCCAGGAACGGTACACGCCCTTCTATGCCCCAGGCACAAAGAGATTTATTAGCCCGCAAACAATCATATTGATGTAATTTATCTAGTTTTCGAACGGTCTCCTCGTGAAAATCTTTTGCACTAGGGGCTTTGTGAAAATAAAGGTATCCACCAAATAATTCATCTGAACCTTCGCCCGAAAGCACCATTTTAATTCCCAAAGATTTAATAGTTCTGGCCATTAAATACATAGGTGTAGACGCCCTAATTGTGGTTACATCATAAGTTTCTAAATGGTAAATCACATCTTTAATCGCATCTAATCCCTCCTGTATAGTGAATTTTATTTCGTGATGCACCGTATCTAAATGATCGGCCACTTTTTTTGCAGCTGCAAGATCGGGTGAACCTTCCAACCCAATAGCAAAAGAGTGCAATCTAGGATACCAAGCCGCATCCTTATCGTCACTCTCTACTCTTTTTTCTGAATATAATTTAGCAACCGCAGAAGTAATTGAAGAATCTAATCCCCCTGAAAGCAAAACACCATAAGGCACATCACTCATTAACTGCCGGTGCACCGCCTTTTCAAGAGCTTCTTTTAAATCTTCGATACTGGTTTCATTATCCTTTACAGCATCATATTCCATCCAGTCACGCTCATACCATTTTTGAAAACCTTCCTTTTTACTCGATAAGTAATGCCCGGGAGGAAATAATTCAATCTTAGTGCATTTTCCTTCTAAAGCCTTAAGTTCTGAAGCTACATAAAAGGTTCCGTTTTGGTCCCAGCCTACATATAAAGGAATAATTCCCATATGATCGCGAGCAATAAAATACTCATCGTTTTCGACATCATAAATAGCAAAACCAAAAATTCCGTTTAATTCATCTAAAAAACTATCTCCTTTTTCTTTATAAAGCGCCAGGATAACTTCACAATCAGATTTTGTTTGAAAGTTGTAATCTGGAAACTGGCTTCTTAATTCTTTATGATTATAGATCTCACCATTTGCAGCAAGCACTAGCTTTTTATCATCAGACAATAAAGGTTGTCCACCAGAAATAGGATCTACAATAGCCAGGCGCTCGTGCGCCAAAATCGATTTTTCATCACTATAAATTCCACTCCAGTCCGGGCCACGATGTCTTAAACATTTAGCCATTTCTAATATTTGAGGTCTTAAGTCTTCAGACCTCTCTTTTAAATCGAAAGCACATACAATTCCACACACAGCTTTAAAGTTTTAAGTATTAATATTGAAACAAATATTGGGTTAATATTTCATAAAAAAAGCTAATAAGATGTATTTGGTTACACATGAAAATTTAAAATTCAATATTAACTTCATATTAAAAATAAAATTTAATAATAATTACGATTTAATTTCAGCAGTAAAATTTCCAGAAAACATGAATAATATTATTCCAAAAATTAAAGATTCCGAATAACATCTTTTATAAAATTTCTCCTAATTTCTTCGATTTTGCCCAAACTAAATGGGAAGTGAGCCAGCTTTTTAGTAATTTCAGGAGATAGAATTTCAACATTAATTCATAAGTTTTCATGGATTTTATAGACTACTACAAATTGCTGGAATTAGATAAATCTGCCAGCCAGGCTGATATTAAAAAAGCCTACCGGAAGCTGGCCAGAAAATATCATCCAGATCTCAACCCAAATAATAAGGAAGCTCAGCTTAGGTTTCAGCAAATAAATGAAGCCAACGAGGTTTTGAGCGATCCCGAGAAACGAAAAAAATACGACCAATACGGGAAAGACTGGCAACACGCCGATGCTTACGAAGAAGCTAAAAAACAACAGCAAGCCTCCGGTGGTAGAGCCTATTCGGGCGGCGGATTTGGTGGTGGCCAGGGAGGCTATTCCTATTCAGGAAATTTTGACGATGATACTTTTTCAGACTTTTTTGAAGAAATGTTTGGCAGTGGCGCAAGAGCTCACGGTTCGGGTAGAGGCCGTCATTTTAAAGGCCAGGATTTTAATGCTGAGCTTCAGCTAAACTTAAGCGATGTGTATACCAGTCACAAACAAACACTAACGGTAAATGGAAAGAATATCCGACTTACAATTCCCGCCGGAGTTGAGAACGGGCAAACCATTAAGATTAAAGGTCACGGCGGGCCTGGCGTTCAGGGTGGCCCTAAAGGCGATCTTTATATTACTTTTAATATTGTAAACAACACAAAATTCAAAAGAGAAAAAGAGAATTTGTTTAGCCACGTAAACCTGGATTTATATACCGCTTTACTTGGTGGGGAACTTACCGTGGACACTTTTGGCGGAAAGGTAAAATTAAAAGTAAAACCGGAAACCCAACCCGGAACTAAAGTGAAATTAAAAGGCAAAGGCTTCCCGAAGTATAAAAAGGAAAATCAGTTTGGGGATTTAATTATCACTTATGATGTGAAAATGCCGACAAACTTAAGCGCGAGAGAAAAAGAACTGTTTCAAGAACTTCAAAAATTACGCTCATGAATTTAGAAGATTTAATACCAACCGATGAGATTTGCGCCAGATACCGTGTTGAAAGCACTTTTGTAAGCTCACTATATGAAAGCGGTTTAATTGAAATCATTACCGTAGAAGAAACAGAGTATGTGCATTGCGATGAGATTTCAGAATTTGAAAGGCTATGGCGTTTGCATTACGACCTCGATATAAATTTGGAAGGGCTTGAAGCAATTCAGCATTTATTAAGGCAGGTACGAAAATTACAAAAGAAAAATCTAGAGCTTAAAAACAGGCTGGGTTTATATGAGTAAGCCAGGAACTTTTAATTCGCTAATCGAGAAAATACACCAATACTCCTCGAAATCAAATTATAGTTTCCAGATAATAACTTACAGGCTTGCCTGAAGGTTTTTTCCTCTGAGAGATAATGATAACTTTGCAGGAAGACTTTACAAACGAACAAACCTCACAGGTTTTGGAAACCTGTGAGGTTTAAAATATAAACAAATGAGATACGATCAAATAGACAGTAAATTATTCATAAAAAACCGAAAAAGCTTTACAGCTGGAATGAAGCCTAACAGCCTTGCGGTTTTTAATGCTAACGATATTTACCCGATAGGCGCTGATAGCACGATGCCTTTTCAGCAAAACCGGGATTTATTCTATTTAAGTGGTGTAGACCAGGAAGAAGCAATTTTGGTACTTTTCCCAGACGCTCCAAAACCGGAACATCGTGAGATTTTATTTCTTACAGAAACCAATCCGCATATCGCAGTTTGGGAAGGCGCAAAATTAGATAAGGAAAAAGCTTTAGAAGTTAGCGGTATAGAAACGGTTTACTGGCTTCAGGATTTTGAGAAGATCTTCTTTGAAGTTATGTCGCAATGCGAAACGGTTTACTTCAATACCAACGAGCATTATCGAGCGAATGTACAAACAGAAACTCGTGACGAAAGATTTATAAAATGGTGTAAAGAAAAATATCCTGCGCACCAGGTAGCGAAAAGCAACCCTATTTTGCAGCGCCTACGTTCAGTAAAAGACCCAATTGAGCTGGATCTAATGCAAAAAGCTTGCGATATTACCGAAAAAGCTTTCCGCAGAGCTTTAAAATTCACAAAACCCGGAGTTTGGGAACACGAAATTGAAGCTGAATACTGGCACGAAATGATTAGAAATCGTAGCCGCGGATTCGCCTATACTCCAATTATTGCCAGCGGAAACAACGCAAACGTACTTCATTATACCGAGAATAATCAACAATGTAAAGAAGGAGATTTAATCCTTTTAGATACCGGTGCAGAATATGCTAATTATTCTAGTGATATGACTAGAACTATTCCGGTTTCAGGAAAGTTTTTAGATCGCCAGAAACAGATCTACAATACGGTAAACAAGGTAAAGAAAGAAGCCACAAAATGGTTAGTTCCAGGAACTATTTGGGCAGAATACCACAAGGAAGTTGGTAAATTAATGACTTCAGAATTATTAGATCTAGGCTTATTAGACAAAGCCGATGTTCAAAATGAAGACCCAAAATGGCCTGCTTATAAAAAATATTTTATGCACGGCACCGCGCATAACATTGGATTAGATACCCACGATTACGGGATTTTAACCGAGCCTATGAAGCCTAACCAGGTTTTTACGGTGGAACCGGGAATTTATTTACCCGATGAAGGCTTCGGAATTCGTTTGGAAGACGATGTGGTAATTCAAAAAGAAGGAGAACCATTTAACCTGATGCGCAATATCCCAATTGAAATTGAGGAGATCGAAGAGATTATGAATTCTTAATTGAAGAATTCGTACAATTAGATCAGTATATTTTTAGCGTCAAGCTGAATTTATTTCAGCTTCTAACATGAGACTAACTAGAATTATATTAGATCTCCGAATAAATTTCGGAGCAGGCTCTGAAACCAGTTCAGGATGACGATTTCAAACCAAAGCCACGAACCTATTTTGTGAATTCGTGGCTTTCTCTTTTTTAAACAGCAATGAAAATCTCCTATAAAAACACACCTATTTCCTATACCTCCCAAGGAGCAGGTAATCCTCTTGTTCTCCTGCACGGGTTTTTAGAATCTAAAGAAATATGGCAAGATTTTGTTTTAGAACTATCAGCAAAGCGACAGGTTATTTGTATAGACCTCCCTGGCCACGGAGAATCTGGTAATTTCGCAGAAGTTCATACTATGCCTGATATGGCCAAAGCAGTAAAATCGGTTTTAGATGAACTTGATATCCAACAAGCTTCTTTTGCTGGCCACTCTATGGGTGGTTATGTAAGTTTGGAATTCCAAAATATTTTTCCTACTATAATCAATAGCTTAGTATTGGTAAATTCAACTCCACAGGCAGATTCTGAGGAACGCAAAGCTAACCGCGATCGTGCGGCCACTTTGGTCTTAAAAAATAAAAGGGCTTTTGTAAGTATGGCGATGTCTAATTTATTGACGCCAGAAAACAATAAGATATTCAAGTCTCAAATTGAAGTTTTAAAAAAGCGCGCCCAAGAATTTTCTTCCACAGGAATTTATGCTGCCATAAAAGGAATGAAAATTCGTACAGACCACACTGAGCTTTTTGCAAAATTTAATGGTCAAAAAATTGTCATCGCAGGAAAAAATGATCCTGTTTTAGAGTACAATACAATAAAATCTATAGCTAAACGCTGTAAAAGTAAGTTTTGTAGTTTGCCAGATGGACATTTATCTTTTTTGGAAAACCAATCAGAACTTCGAGAAATTTTGCATTTAATCGATTAATTTTAACTTTTGGTCGGAAGTTTAACTTTTTTTTATACTTTAGACTTTTAAAATAAACAAAATCAAACTTTTATGAAGGAAAGAAACCCTAATACATTTTCGTTCGCTAAAGTTTTTTGCAACATTTTTGGACATAAATTAAGAGTTTCTAAAAATGTAACAGATCACGTGCACGAATACAAGTGCGAGAAATGCGGCATGGAAATGACTGATACTGCAAATGGTTTTTTGGCTCGCTTAACCCCAAAATTCAAAGAAACCAACGATTACATTTCTAAAATACACCAAAAAAGAAAGCGTAAGCATTACGCTCACGCTTCTTAAGCATTTATTTCGGAATTAATTTTCCGAAATCTTATTTTTCTTCAGAATCCTTAGTATCCATAGAATTCCAGCCACGGGCAATAAGTGGTAATTTCTGGTTAGCGCGTGTAATTAGGTGCATCCCTTCTTTTTCCTCGGTCATATGCCCAATTATACTTAAGTTAGGATTTGCTTTTATCTTTTCATAATCATCTTGCGAAATTGTGAAAAGTAATTCATAGTCTTCCCCGCCGCTCAAGGCAATGGTAGTACTATCTATATCAAATTCTTCACATACTGAGATCACTGCAGGATCTAAAGGAATTTTCTCTTCAAATAAATTCGCTCCAACTTGTGAGTTTTTACAAAGATGAATGATTTCAGAAGAAAGTCCGTCGCTAATATCTATCATGGAAGTTGGCTTTACGCCAAGCTCTTTTAATAAAGGCGCGATATCTTTCCTTGCTTCCGGCTTCAATTGTCTTTCAATCAAGTAAGTATAAGGATCCAGATCTGGCTGGGCGTTAGGGTTGGCTTTAAAAACTTCTTTTTCACGTTCCAAGATTTGCAAGCCCATATAAGCAGCTCCAAGATCGCCGGTCACTACGAGCAAATCATTTGGTTTAGCACCACTACGGTAAACAATATCCTCTTTTTCAGCTTCGCCAATAGCGGTTATACTAATAAACAAACCTGAAGTTGAAGAGGTGGTATCACCACCAACAACATCTATATTATATAAATTCGCCGCAAGCTGAATTCCAGAATATAATTCTTCCAGTGCTTCTACAGGAAATCTGTTTGACGCAGCAATTGAAACTGTAATTTGTGTAGCTTTTGCATTCATGGCATAAACATCTGAAGCATTTACCATCACCGCCTTATAGCCAAGATGTTTCAAGGGCATATATGCAAGGTCAAAATGCACACCCTCAACAAGAAGATCTGTAGTAACCACGGTGTGTTTATTTTCAAAATTCAACACTGCGGCATCATCGCCAATCGCTTTAACCGTGGAAGTAAGCTTGGGTTCAAAACCTTTCGTAAGATGATCTATTAAACCAAATTCACCTAATTCTGAAAGGTTTGTACGCATATCCTGACTATTCTGAAACATAACTTTGTATTTTAATTTGCAAAATAAATGAATATTATTCAACTGTAGCCCTAAAAATAACCAGAGATTGAGAGACGGTAGAAGAATACCTTATAAATCAAAACTTAAAACGGCGAAACAAACTAATTTTCAACCAAATAGAAGCGTTAAAGGTTTGAAAAGTTAGAATCGATAAGGCTTATCAACTCATTCTTAAAACATATACCGCCTCTATGGTAAACCGCTTGTTTTATAGTATATTTGTACCCAATTTAGAATTAATCTTTTTAGCTATGATAAAAGTAAGCGAAAGCGCTAAAAAAAAGATTGCCGCGCTAATGAGCGATGAAGGTTTTGACAATTTGCAGGACTTTGTTCGCGTAGGTGTGAAAAGCGGAGGCTGCTCTGGCTTGTCTTATGAACTGAAATTTGACAAAGTTAAAGCTGAAGACGACAAACTTTTTGAAGATAACGACATAAAAATAGTAGTAGACAAACGCAGTGTTTTATACCTGGCAGGAACGGTTTTAGAGTTTTCTGGCGGCTTAAACGGCAAAGGTTTTGTATTTAACAATCCCAACGCCCAAAGAACCTGCGGATGTGGAGAGAGTTTCTCTCTTTAACGGTTCAGGATTTTAGATTTTGAACTTTAACTAATAAAAAATTGAGATGGCATATACTGAAGATGATTTAAAAAAAGAGCTCGAGACAAAAGAATATGAGTACGGGTTTTATACCGATATCGAATCGGATACATTTCCCGTAGGATTAAATGAAGATATTGTTAGAGCAATCTCCAAGAAAAAGGAAGAGCCCGAGTGGATGACAGAGTGGCGACTGGAAGCATTTCGCCATTGGGAAACCATGGAGGAACCAGAATGGGCTAATGTACATTACGAAAAGCCGAATTTTCAGAATATTTCTTACTATTCGGCTCCTAATAAAAAGCCGAAATACGATAGTTTAGATGAAGTAGACCCTGAATTACTGGATACTTTTAAAAAACTTGGTATTTCTGTAGACGAACAGAAAAAACTTGCCGGTGTTGCCGTAGATGTGGTAATGGATTCAGTTTCTGTAACCACAACTTTTAAAAAGACGCTTGCTGAAAAAGGAATAATCTTCTGTTCAATTTCTGAAGCGATCAAAGAACACCCAGAGTTGGTTAAGAAATATATTGGTTCTGTAGTTCCTAAAACCGATAACTTTTACGCGGCTTTAAATTCTGCAGTATTTAGTGATGGTTCATTTTGTTACATTCCAAAAGGTGTAAGATGCCCCATGGAACTTTCTACCTATTTTAGAATTAATCAGGCGGGTACCGGTCAATTTGAGCGTACACTTGTAGTAGCAGAACCTGGAAGTTATGTGAGTTACCTTGAAGGTTGTACCGCTCCCATGCGTGATGAAAATCAACTGCACGCGGCAGTAGTAGAGCTGGTAGCTCTGGATGATGCCGAAATTAAATACAGTACCGTACAAAACTGGTTCCCTGGGAATAAAGATGGAAAAGGTGGTGTTTTCAATTTTGTAACCAAACGTGGACTTTGCGAGAAAGGCGCTAAAATTTCCTGGACACAGGTTGAAACAGGATCTGCTGTAACCTGGAAATATCCTTCTTGTATCTTAAAAGGAGATAATTCTATTGGTGAATTTTACTCTATCGCGGTAACCAACAATTACCAACAGGCAGATACAGGTACCAAAATGGTTCACCTGGGTAAAAATACCAAGAGTACGATTATTTCCAAAGGTATTTCGGCCGGGCATTCCCAAAATTCCTATAGAGGTTTGGTACAAATAAACGGCAGAGCTCAAAATGCACGTAATTTCTCACAGTGTGATTCCTTATTAATGGGTAATAAATGCGGCGCGCATACCTTCCCGTATATAGAAGTGAAAAATAAAAGTGCTCAGGTAGAACACGAGGCTACCACCAGTAAAATTGGAGAAGACCAGATATTCTACTGTAACCAACGCGGTATTGATACCGAAAAAGCTATTGCACTTATTGTAAACGGCTTTAGTAAGGAAGTATTGAACAAATTACCGATGGAGTTTGCGGTAGAAGCGCAAAAATTACTTGAAATTTCCCTGGAAGGATCTGTAGGATAACAGGGAAAACGAAGATTGAAAAAATGAAGAAGTTTTTGCTAATTATTGCCCTAGCTGTTACGGCTTTTTCCTGCCAGGACGAAGGTCGGGAGGATCTTATGAATCAACCTGAAACAGAAAAAGTTCCCGATAGTATTCAAACGCTAACCGGGGAATTTATCTATGCAGGTGAAGCAGCCATTTTAAGGGGTAGCGACTTTGTTTATGGGGTAACTATAGACTCTATGTCTAAAGTACTGGCCGAACAGGTACAACCATTTCAGAAAGAAGAATTTGATATGGTAGCTGTTAAAGTGAAAGGGAAGATAGTTACGAATTCACGACAAGATGGCTGGGAGGAGAATATAGAAATAAGAGAAATTTTAGAAATTCTGGAGACCGAAAAGGCTGCAGAACAACAAGAAGAATAATAAACCAATCCCAATTTATTAGGGATGCATACAGAGAATTTATGCTAAAAATAAAGAATTTACACGCAAGTATAGAAGATAAAGAAATCCTTAAAGGAATTAATCTTGAAATTAATCCGGGAGAGGTTCATGCTATTATGGGACCAAACGGTTCGGGAAAAAGTACGCTTTCTTCGGTAATTGCCGGGAAAGAGGAATTTGAACAAACCGAAGGAGAAATTATTTTTGAAAATACAGAGATCTCAGAAATGGATCCTGAAGAAAGAGCTCATAAAGGGATCTTTCTTTCTTTTCAATATCCTGTGGAGATTCCGGGAGTTTCAGTTACCAACTTTATGAAAACCGCAATCAACGCGCATAGAAAAGCTAACGGACTCGAAGATATGCCGGCTAATGAAATGCTGAAAAAGATTCGTGAGAAATCTGAAAGTTTGGGAATTGACCGTAAATTCTTATCAAGATCTCTAAATGAAGGATTTTCCGGAGGTGAAAAGAAAAGAAACGAGATTTTTCAAATGGCCATGTTAGAGCCAAAACTATCTATTCTTGATGAAACCGATTCAGGTTTGGATATTGATGCTTTAAAAATTGTTGCCGATGGAGTAAACAATTTAAGAAGCAAAGATAACGCGGTATTACTGATTACTCACTACCAGCGTTTGCTTAACTATATTGTACCAGATGTGGTTCACGTAATGGTAGACGGGAAAATTGTGAAGTCTGGCGGAAAAGAACTTGCTCTAGAGCTGGAAGAAAGAGGATACGAATGGATTAAAGCTGAAAAAGCGGTTTAGTTCAGGGTTTTAAAACTTTAATTAGGACTAAATAGAAAATTCAAGCCCTTTCAATTAAGAAGATTTCCGCAGCGGCGGAAATGACAAAAGAATTAAAGATGGAATTAAAAGAAAAATTAGTATCATCATTCCTGGCTTTTGAAGAAGAGTACACAGGAGCCAATGATGATCTTCATAAAATAAGAAACCAGGCGATTAAGGACTTTGAAACTATGGGTTTCCCAAGTCGAAAAGAAGAAGATTATAAATACACTTCTTTGAAATCGATTTTGAAAGAAGACTACAGTCTTTTTCCAAAGAAGGAAAACGCTATAGAATACAAAGACATTAAAAAATATCTTATTCACGAGATAGACACTTACGATCTGGTATTTATAGATGGTATTTACTCATCTCACTTATCCAGCACCACGCACGATAAGATTGATGTTTGCCTTATGTCTTCAGCGCTGAACAAAGACCTTTACAAGCCGGTAATAGATAATTATTTCAACAAACTGGCTCCAAAAAACGGTTTGAATTCATTGAATACGGCTTTCACTAAGGAAGGAGCTTTTATTCATATTCATAAGAATATAATGGCCGATAAGCCAATCCAGATCATTAATTTCTCTACGGGAAATGAATCGTCTATTTTGGTACAGCCACGTAATCTAATCGTGGTAGATGAGAATTCTCACTGCCAGATTATTGAGCGTCACCAGAGTTTAACCGAGCACCCGGTACTTACGAATTCGGTTACTGAAATTTTTGCTGATAAGCGTGCAATTGTAGATTATTACAAGATTCAGAACGATAAACTTTCTGCCTCTTTAATAGATAATACCTACATCGAGCAACAGTCTGAAAGTTTCTGCTCTGTACATACTTTCTCTCTTGGTGGAAA
>Ga0098069_100173_pt1 | contig 36346 bp, 34 predicted proteins | sample 27_taG_FD_92584 | JGI IMG/M metagenome (GOLD analysis project Ga0098069, IMG submission 92584) | Marine viral communities from Cariaco Basin, Caribbean Sea - 27_WHOI_OMZ | ecosystem: Environmental > Aquatic > Marine > Oceanic | place: Caribbean Sea: Cariaco Basin | collected 2014-11-09
GGGCCGAGGTGAACGACGTGGCGAACTCTGTAATGGATGGGGCCGATGCCGTGATGTTAAGTGGAGAAACTTCAGTAGGTAATTACCCGGTGCAGGTGATTGAAAAAATGAGCCAAATTATTAGGAGCGTTGAGAATTCACCGCTTATTAAAGTACCTCATGAGCCACCACACGTGCGTACCAAGAGATACATCACCAAATCTATCTGTTACCACGCTGCCCATATGGCCAATGAGATCAAAGCTAAAGCTATTTGTACTTTGACCAATAGTGGTTATACAGCTTTCCAAATCTCGGCCTGGAGACCAGAATCTAATATTCTTGTGTTCACTTCTAATAAAAGGATCCTTAATCAATTAAGCCTTTTATGGGGGGTACGTGCGTTTTACTACGATAAAATGGTAAGTACAGACGAGACTATTGATGATATCAACAGGATTGCTACAGAAAATAAATTTGTTGAAAAGGGTGATTTCACCATCAACCTCGCAGCCATGCCTATTACCAGTAAAGGAATGGTGAATACATTGAGAATTTCAGAAATTGAATAATATTTAGAATTGAGTACTTAGTATTGAGTACCGGGAATTAATTTTAAAAGCCATAGATCACAAGATCTGTGGCTTTTTTCTTTGTAAAGTATTTTATCTCTTTCCACTCTCCACTTCCCATGTTTTCAAAAATCAAACTTCAGCTGCACCGCGATCACTGTTTTTTCCGGTTTTTGTTCCGTTTTATCGGTGTTGAGGTTGGAGAGCGAGATGCCCAGCAGCCTAACGCTTTCTTTCATTTTCTCCTGGTACAGCAGTTCTTTAGCTGTGTCCAGGATCAATTCTTTTGAAGAAATGTAATAAGACAGCGTCTTGCTGCGCGTTTGTAGCGTAAAATCGCTGTATTTGATCTTCAGGGTAATGGTTTTTCCCGCCACTTTGCTTTTGGCCAGGCGCCGCTCAATTTCTTCGGAAATATTCTCCAGGCGTTCGAGCATAAATATTTCTGAAGAAATGTTCTCTTCAAAAGTGCGTTCTGCCCCCAAAGATTTCCTTATGCGGGTGGGCTTTACTTCGCTGTTGTGAATTCCGCGTACCACCTCATAGTAGTATTCGCCGCTCTTTCCGAAGTGAGCGTTGAGAAAGTCGAGAGGTTTGTTCTTGAGGTCACGGCCTGTAAAAATACCCAGCCGGTACATCTTTTCGGCGGTTACCTTGCCCACCCCGTAGAACTTCCTTATTTCGAGATCTTCAAGGAAAGCCTCCACCTCTTCGGGGTTTACGGTTTTTTGCCCGTTAGGTTTGTTCACATCGCTGGCAACCTTTGCAATGAACTTATTGATGGAAATTCCTGCGGAAGCATTTAGACCTGTCTTCTCCTTTATTTTCTGCCGAATCTCTTTGGCGATCAACGTGGCACTGGGATTGCCTTTTTTATTCTGCGTGACGTCCAGGTAAGCCTCATCCAGCGACAGTGGTTCAACCAGATCGGTATACTCAAAGAATATATTCCTGATGCGCTGTGAAAGCTCCTTATAGCGTTCAAACCTGGGTTTCACAAAAATGAGCTCGGGGCAATTGCGTTTTGCCAGTACACTGCTCATGGCGCTTTTCACGCCAAACCTGCGGGCTTCATAGCTTGCGGCGGCCACCACGCCGCGCTGGGAACTGCCGCCCACCGCAATGGGTTTTCCGCGCAGCTCGGGCTTGTCGAGCTGTTCCACCGAAGCATAAAAAGCATCCATGTCTACATGTATGATCTTCCGCTGTTTTGTCTCCTCCATTGGCGTAAAATTAGTGAAACTTCAGCTGGAAGATTACTCTTTGACTACTTCCGAAGAAAAAATAAGTCTCAAAAATGCCATTTTTGACCGCCTTTGATTTGAGGTAGAAATCTGCTACCTTCATAAAAAAGAAGAACTATGAAAACAGCGATTGTATTGGGGGCTACGGGCCTCACGGGAGGCGAGTTGTTAGAGCGGCTGCTCAAAGACAGCCGGTATGGGAAGATCAGGCTTTTCTCCCGTTCAGCCACAGGTGTCAAAAATGACAAAATTGAAGAACATCTGGTCGATTTGCTCGAGCTTGAAAAACACGCAGAGAAATTTACGGCCGATGAAGTTTACTGCTGCATTGGCACCACGCAGGCCAAAACGCCCGATGAGGAGACTTACCACAAAATTGACTACGGAATTCCCGTTACGGCAGCAAAACTCGCTAAAAAGAACGGAATTCCGCGATTTTTGGTGATCTCGGCCCTGGGAGCCGATGAAGAAAGCCGCTTTTTTTACAATCGTACCAAAGGGGAAATGGAACGCGACGTACTGGCGCAGAAAATTCCTGAAACTTATATTTTTGAACCTTCCCTTATCGCCGGGAAACGCGATGAAAAACGCCCTTTTGAAGCCGCCTGGCAAAAAGTGATGAGCGTAGGGAACCACCTGCTTGTTGGGCCGCTTAAAAAGTACCGCAGCATTCCTGCCAGGAAGATTGCCGATGCCATGGTTTACGTGGCCAACAATAAATATTCGGCTAGCTGCATAAAATCTTCGGAAATTCGGGAAATTGCCGATAGTTATCGTTAATCATTGTACATGCAGGAAATAGAACGCAAATTTCTCATTTTAAACACGCCCGACTTTAGAACGGAAGCGCGCAGCAAGACCAGGATAGTGCAGGGCTACCTCAACTCGGCACCCGAAAGAACCGTTAGGGTGCGCATAAAGGCCGAAAAATGCTTTTTGACCATCAAGGGAAAAAGCAGCAGCGACGGTCTCACCCGTTTTGAATGGGAGAAGGAAATTGCCCTTTTTGAGGCCGAAGAACTGCTGAAGCTTTGCGAACCCGGGGTGATTGAGAAATATCGTTATGAAGTGGAAGTAGGGCAGCACCTTTTTGAAGTCGATGAATTTACCGGCCTTAATGAAGGCCTGCTCATGGCTGAAGTGGAGCTTCAGCATGAAAATGAAGCATTTGTAAGGCCGCCATGGCTGGGCAGGGAAGTGACAGGACAAGAGCCTTATTACAATTCTTACCTGAGCAAATTTCCGTTTAAAGAATGGCAAAATTCAAGACGATGAGAAAACTGATCTTTTTAGGAAGCCTATTCGTTTTAGTGGCTTCCTGTAACCAGAGCAAAGATACCAGGGGCATTCCCGGGCCGGCAGAGGTGGAGGCAAGAAAACCCGATCCCATCAGGGATCTTGAACGGGAAGCAGCAGCACTTCAGGAGCAGGGGTATCAAACCTTTTTATATGGGGAAGGCGAAGAGCGGCAGCTTATGCAGGAATACTACATAGTTTTTCTGAAAAAAGGAGAAAACAGGCAGCAGGATTCTCTTGCGGCTGCCAAGCTTCAGCAAGAGCACCTGGCGCATCTTGAGCGAATGGCTTCCGAAGGCTATTTGAGCATGGCCGGCCCTTTTGGAGATGAGGGCGAAATAAGGGGGGTTGCAATTTACAACACCCCAAGCCTTGAGATGGCCGACAGCCTGGCAAGGCTCGACCCTATGGTAGCCGCCGGAAGGTTAAAGCTGGAGATCCATAAATGGTGGGCAGCTAAAGGCAGCGGGCTTAAGTAAGAGTAATATAAAAAAAGCAGCCCCGCCAAAAGGCAGGGCCACTCCAACAACTAAAAATCCAATCATGAAATCATTATTGCCAGCCGCCTCCAAGCGCCTGGTATAGGTCTACTATTGAACTCAATTCGTCATACCTTATGTTGACAAGTTCCAGCTGTGAGTTGAGTGCATTTTCTCTTGCTGTCAATACTTCCAGGTAGTTTGCAAATCCGTTGTTCAGCAATTCTTCAGAATAGGAAGTAGCCAGCTCATAAGCTTCAAATTCATTTTCCTTAATCTCCAGCTTCCTGTCGGCCGCAGCGTAGTTATACAGGGCGTCTGAGACTTCTCTTGAAGCATCGAGAACGGCCCTCCTAAACTCTAAGTATGCGATCTCCTGCTGTGCCTGTGCCACTTCGTACTGGGTTCTTATCTGCCTTCTGTTAAAAATGGGCTGTGTGAGGGAACCCACAACGCTGGCAAAAAGAGAATTGGTATCAATGAGGTCGGCCAGGTCAAGGCTCTGGAATCCGCCGTTGGCAGTGAGGCGAAGGGCCGGATAGAAATTACTTTTGGCAACATTTTTCAGCTGAAAAGCATTCATCAGGTTGTACTCGGCCGCAATCACGTCGGGTCGGTTTCTAAGCAGTTGCACCGGCACGCCAAGCTGGAGGCTGGTGTTAAGCTCCTGGCGGTCTAGCGCTGTTCTTTCTATGGGGTGCGGGGCTTCGCCCAGCAGGATGGAAAAAGTGTTTTCAAGTAACCTTATCTGGTTCTCAAGGTCTATTACCACTGCCTGGGCGCGGTAAAGCTGTGCCTCGGTTTGCTGTACGCCTACTTCGGTCACATTTCCTGCTTCTTTGAGGGCTTTGATAGTCTCAAGGCTGTTCATCCTGTTGGCAACAGTTTCCCGTGTCACTTCAAGCTGCTCGTCTAGCGCCAGGAGTTGGTAGTAAAGGTTGGCAATATTGGCCACCAGCCTTGTTTTTACCGCCTGGTGGGCAGCTACGGTTTGCAGGTAAGCTGCACTTTGAGCGCGCTGGTTGCTTTTGATCCTTCCCCAGATATCTGCTTCCCATGAAAGATTTGCAGTGGCGTCATACTGGGTCATAGACCCGTTGGTAAAGGCACTCATGGGGCTGCTTTCGGCCAGTTCCTGGTGGGTAACCTGGGCAGAAATTCCAAAAGTTGGCAAATATGCGGCTTTGGCCTGCTTCAGGTAAGCACCTGCAGCTTCTATTTGCTGCAGGGCAATACGGATATCTATGTTGTTCTCCAGAGCCCGGTCAATGTGATTGGTGAGTACAGGGTCGGTGAACAGTTCCCTCCACGAGATCCTGGCCATAGAAAGCGTATCTGTAGGGAGGTTATCGGTTCTGTAAGCTTCGCTTTCAACTATTTCTTCTGGCCTTGAATATTCCTTGGCTACAAAACATGAGTGTAGGGATAGCAAAACCGCGGGAACTAAAATGAACTTGTATATGTTTGGTCTTCTCATTTTCTTATAAATTTTCATTTACGGCTTTAGGTTGCCCACCAACTTTTTCCTGTAGCCACTGGAAGAGGATATACAGAATCGGGATGATAAAGATTCCCAGAAGGGTACCTATTAACAAGCCTCCTACTGCACCTGTACCAATAGACCTGTTTCCGGCAGCTCCTGTTCCTGTAGCGAACACCAGCGGAAGCAGCCCCACGATAAAGGCAAACGAGGTCATAAGAATAGGGCGCAAACGGGCTTTTGCCGCTCCCAGAGCCGAGTCAACAATCGAGTTGCCGGCATTTCGCCTTTGTACGGCAAATTCCACGATCAAAATGGCATTTTTGGCAAGTAAACCCAGAAGCATGATAAGTGCGATCTGGAAATAGATGTTGTTCTCCAGTCCCGTAAGGGCGGTGGTCACATAAGCCCCCATTACCCCAACCGGCAGTGACAGCAGTACTGCAAGTGGGAGCAGGTAGCTCTCGTACTGCGCTGCAAGAATGAAGAATACGAACATGATACTCAGGAAGAAAATAAAGGTGGTTTGGTTTCCTGCGGAAACTTCTTCCCTTGTGAGCCCCGAGAACCCAATGTCAAATCCTTCCGGAAGGGAGCCTGTGCCCACTTCCTGCACGGCCGCAATAGCATCTCCCGAAGAGTAGCCGGGTGCCGTTGCACCATTCACACTGGCCGAATTGAACAGGTTGAACCTGGTAACCGACTGTGGCCCGTAAACCCTGCTTAAGGTTACAAACTGCGTGATAGGTGCCATTTCTCCCTGCGCGTTTCGCACAAAGATCGAATTAAGGTCTTCTACAGTAGTTCTGTCTTCGGGCAGGGCCTGTACATAAACCCTGTACTGTTTTCCGAAGCGGGCAAAATCGGCTGCATAAACAGATCCGATATAAGACTGCAGGGTTGAGAAAATAGTTCCTATATCTACTCCTGCTTCTTTTGCCTTCGGAATATTCAGGTCAATCTCGTACTGCGGATAGTTGGTGTTGAACGAACTGTTGGCGTACAGGATCTCGGGTCTGGCTGAAAGATCGGCCAGGTAATTTCGTGTAGCGGCATCAAGATCTTCGAAACTACCACCGGTACGGTCGAGTACCTTCAATTCAAATCCTGAAGATGTTCCAAATCCTGGTACACTAGGAGGCTGGAAGAAGAGAATGTTGGCATCAGATATTCCTGCGGCAGTACCAAAGAGTTTTGCTATGATATCTTCGGCAGACATGCCGTCTTCGGCCCTTTCATCCCAGGAGTCTAGCTTAATAAAGCCAATTCCGTAGTTGCTTCCGGCACCTCCAAGAAAGCTGAAACCGTTTACCACAGAAGCCATATTAACCCCGGGAATTTGTTGGGCCCTTCGGCTCAATTCCGCAGTAACCTCGGCAGTACGGTCAAGAGAAGATCCGGCAGGCAATTCGATATTGGCGAAAATCATCCCCCTGTCTTCATCGGGAACAAAGCCGGTAGGTGTTGTAGACGAAGCCCAGAAAATAGCACCTACGGCAGCTACAATGATTGCCCCGGTGATCCATTTATTCCTGTATAGGAAAGATACCGAGTTCACATATTTCCTGGTGGTGGCATCAAAAGCCGTGTTAAAGGCTGAAAAGAAGCGCTTCAAAAATCCTTTTCTCTTGCCTTCTTTCTCGTGGTGAGGTTTCAGGAAGAGCGCACAAAGAGCAGGGCTAAGGGTTAAGGCGTTTACTGCTGAAATAGCGATTGCCACCATCAAAGTCACCCCAAACTGCTCGTAAAATACCCCTGTAGGCCCTGTAATAAAGGTAACCGGAATAAACACCGCACCCATCACCAGGGTAATGGAGACAATGGCACCGGCAATTTCTTCCATGGCCGAATGGGTCGCTTTTTTGGCATTTTCGGCACCCTCTTCCAGCTTGGCGTGCACCGCCTCTACAACTACAATGGCATCATCTACCACAATACCAATGGCCAGTACGAGTGCAAACAGCGTAAGCAGGTTGATGGAGTAACCAAAAAGATTGAGGAAAAAGAAGGTTCCAATAATAGACACCGGCACTGCAATAGCCGGTATGAGCGTAGATTTAAAATCCTGCAGAAAGATGAACACTACCAGGAATACCAGCAAAAAGGCTTCAAAAATGGTCATTACCACCTTGCTTATGGAAGCATTCAGGAATTCGTTGGAGTCAAAGTTGATCACCGTTTTAAGTCCGGTAGGAAAGTTTTCTTCAAGCTCATCAAGTTTATCGTGAACGGTTTCAATAATTTCCTGGGCGTTTGAACCCGGGGTTTGGTAAACAGCCATACTCACCCCCGGCTTTCCGTTGGTGAAGGAGATTACGTTATAACCCTGGGCATCGAGCTCAACTTCGGCAACATCTTCAAGCCTTAAGAACCTTCCGTCGTCCAGCGCTTTTATGACAATATTCTTGTAGTCTTCTTCGGTATTATACCTACCGCTGTAGCGAATAACATATTCAAAAGCTTCAGCATTGTTCTGCCCTAAAGACCCGGCAGCAGCCTCCTGACTTTGCTCGTTGATGGCGCCAATAACATCTGAAGGGATCAAATTGTAGGCAGCCATTTTTTCAGGCTGCAACCAAACGCGCATGGCGTAAGTCTTGGCCCCAAACACACTCACGTCTCCAACCCCGTTGATCCTTTTTAGTTCGGGGATTACGTTGATGTTGAGGTAATTCTGAATAAAGGTGGCATCGTATGCTTCATTTTCAGAAAGTACCGTAAGGAACATAAGTGCACTGGTTTGCTGTTTCTGGGTGGTAACCCCACTCTGGGTTACCTCCCGCGGAAGCAAAGGTGTGGCACGGGCCACTCTGTTCTGTACGTTTACCGAAGCAATATCGGGGTCTATGCCCTGTTTAAAGAATACATTAATACTGGCACTACCGTTGTTACTGGCAGTTGAGGTAATGTAGTCCATTCCTTCCACCCCGTTGATCTGCTCTTCAATGGGAATGATCACACTTTCAAGTACCGTGGCTGCGTTGGCCCCGGCATAATTGGCATTTACCTGTACCGTAGGGGGGGCAATATCGGGATATTGGGTCACCGGTAAAGTGGTGATGGCCAAAATTCCCAGCATAACTATAACTATCGAGACTACCGTAGATAGTACAGGTCTCTCTATAAAAGTCTTTAGCATTAGTCTTTCTTATTTAAAGATTGGTTTAATGGAAGTGGCAATACTGTCAAAAGACACCGGCTGCGGAATGATTGGAGTGTTGTTTCTCAACTTTCCTACTCCCTGTGCTACGATCTTGTCGCCGGGTTTAACCCCTTCTCCCACTACAATAAGGTTTTGAACCCGATCTATTACTTCAATTGGCGCGCTGGTGGCAAGGCTGTCTCCCTGCACTGCGTACACGTACACGATTCCCTGTTGTTCAAAGGAAGCAGATTCGGGAACTACCGGCACGTTTTCGTAAGTACGCGGGATTCTGATCTTCCCGCTGTTCCCGCTCGCTAAAATCCCGTTCGGGTTTGGGAACATCGCCCTAAAGCTTACCGTTCCTGTTGACGGGTCAATTTGCCCGGTTACGGTTTGTATCTCCCCGGTTTCAGAATAGATCCTGTCATTTACCAGTTGAAGCTGAACCGCAGGGAAATTCTCTATTTTTTCTGAAAGGCTTTCCCCTTCTGCATTCTGAATAAAGTTGAGGTAATCTCTTTCATTCATAGAGAAAAAGGCATATACCTCGTCAATGTCTGAAACAGTGGTGAGTGGCGTTGGGTCGCCAGGGCTAACAAGTGCCCCTTCCCTAAAATTAATTGCGCCTACATACCCGTCTACGGGGCTTTTTATGGTGGCATAACCTATACTGGCAGCGATGCTGCTGTAACCGGCTTTTGCCTGTTCCAGCCTGGCTTTGGCGGTTTCTAGCTGCACCGGGCTTATAATCCCTTTTTCTACAAGGGGTTTGAGCTTGTCTACCTCTACCTGCGCAGCGTTCACGTTAGCTTTGGCAGCACCAGCTTCCTGTGATAAAGACTCGGTTTCAAGCCTGAAAAGGATTTGTCCTTTGCTCACTTTTTCCCCTTCATCTACCAGCACCCTAGTGATGTATCCCGGCACTTTTGCTCTTACGGCACTGCTTACCGTACCTTCAATGCTCACCGGGTAAGAGGTGAAACCAGTAATGGTGCGTTGTGGAACCTCAATTACCGGAAACGGAGCGGCAGCGCCCGCCTGTGGCCCGGCCGCCTGCTTGTCCTGGCATGAAAAAGCCATAAAGGCAATTAGCATCAATCCTATAGAGTGTAGTTTTCTCATATTCTGCTTCTGTCTGTATTTAGTTATTTCTTAATAAAAGTTTGGCTTTGAATTTTTTTACTGCGTTTGAAGTTTCTTCCAAATAGGTGAGAAAATCTTCCTGGAATTCCAGGTCAAATTGAAAACCGCCGGTTTCTTTGGCCTTGCAATTACACTGTTCTTTGTACTCCCGTATTTTGAGGTGCAGCTTTCGTTCGGTTTCCCATTTGGTGATCATTTCATCCATAATATTGAGGATGAGGTCTGGGTCTATCACAAAATAGCGTTTGCGGTCTCCGGGTTTAGTGAAATATTTAACTCTGTTGGTAGTTTGAAGATGATCGAGATGTGTTGAAACCGTGCTTTTTCCCGCATGTAAATCATTCACCAGCTCATCAAAAGTCACCCCTTTTCTTCCTGAAAGGATCAGGGTAGCGAGAATACGCGCCGCAAGAGGAGCAAGATTCTCCTCCTCCAGGTGCACTCCCAGTTCTTCTATTAAGGTCTTTCGCTGAATTTCTAAGTCCACGTTCTTGTTTCTCAAAATTTGAAGCTGCAAAACTAAGATTTAGTTCTGAAACTTCCGAACTACAAGAACTATGAAGTTTTGTTAATAGCAGAAAAATCTTACAAAAAAAGCTGCTTTGAGCTCTCCTGCCTACTCCTGAAGGTTCAGAAATGGCATTTTTGAGAGTTCTTAAAGCAGCTTCTTCAACTTTGGTAAAGCTTATCTACTTTTCTCCATAAATCGCAACCTCCAATGCTCCATCCTTGTTCATTTTGGCGCGATACATGCCTGCGGTGTTGAATTCCATAGCCACATTTCCCTCGTGGTCTATGGCGATGATTCCGCCGTTCCCTCCCAGGTCCACATTTTTCTTCTGTATCACTTCCCGGGCAGCTTCCTGGAGAGACAAATTTTTATATTCCATTAAGGCAGAAATATCGTAGGCCACTACCCCTCGAATGAAAAACTCTCCCCATCCCGTACCAGATATGGCAGCGGTCTTGTTGTTGGCATAAGTTCCCGCACCAATAACCGGGACATCTCCTACACGCCCCCACCTTTTGTTGGTCATGCCTCCGGTAGAGGTGCCGGCCGCAAGATTTCCATGTTTATCGAGCGCGGCAGCACCTACAGTTCCATACTTGGAATCTTTGATAAAAGGATCCAGAAATGCCGTTTTTTGATCATGATCAAGTTGGGTTTTTTCCGAATCTTTTACGCGCTGAAGTCCGCGGTAGCGATTCTCTGTATAGAAATATTCGGGATCTACTATTTCCATCCCTTGTTCTTTAGCAAAGGTTTCGGCTCCTTTTCCAATCATCATCACGTGTTCAGATCTGTTCATAACTGCGATGGCAAGGTCTATGGGGTTTTTCACGGTTGTGACTCCTGCAACCGCCCCGGCGTTAAGGGTTTTGCCATCCATTACCGCGGCATCGAGCTCGTTGGTTTCAGCGTTGGTAAAAACAGCCCCTTTCCCGGCATTGAAGAGCGGGGAATCTTCCATAATGTTAATAGCCTGCTCGATTGCCTCTATTGAAGTTCCCCCACGCTCTAGTACTGCATGCCCGGCTCTCACTGCCTCTTCCAGTTTTGCCCGGTATTGCTGCTCCAGGCTGTCGCTCATATTTTCTTTTAAAATGGTGCCCGCGCCACCGTGAATTACAATCCCAAAATTGGGCAGGCTATCTTTCTCTTCGGAAGCTGCTTCGGGGGTTGCCGCCTCTACTTTACTTTGTTCTTCAGCATGATTACATGCCAGGGTGCCAAAAATGGCAAAAACCAGAAGTATTTTTTTCATGATCGGAAATTTTTCAGCATAAAAGATATAAAAAAAGAGCTGTTATACAGCAACTGGTGCTTTGGGAGCTGCTTCAGAAAAAGATTGTGTAAATTTAGGGTCCAAAAACTAAAAAATGGCAATTTCAAAACCTTTTAATTTAAATAAGTGGATAGCGCAGAACCGGGATCTCCTAAAACCGCCGGTGGCGAATAAAAGTATCTATCCCGAAGCCGAAGATTACATCGTAATGGTGGTGGGCGGCCCAAACTCCCGGAAAGATTACCACTACAACGAGACCGAAGAGCTGTTTTACCAGCTGGAGGGGCAAATAAAAGTGCATGTGCAGGAAGAGGGCCAAAAAAGGACTTTTGAGCTGGGGCCCGGCGATATGTACCTCAACCCTTCAAAAGTGCCGCATTCTCCCGAGCGTACAGCCGGTTCTGTGGGGATAGTGGTAGAGCGAAGAAGGATAGAGCTCGATGCCAAAGACGGGTTGTTGTGGTTTTGCGAGAACTGTAATAATAAATTATATGAAGTCTATTTCCCGCTGAATGATATTGAGAACGATTTTCAGAAGCATTTTGAGCACTTCTACAATAGCGACAAACTGCGCACCTGCAAGAAGTGCGGGACCAAAATGGAAAAGCCGAAGTAGGGCTTAAAACAAGGCTTTCCTCTTTAAATTTTTTATATTCGCAACTATCCAAACAAAAACATACTAAAACAACAACAAGAATGAGCGCAATTGCTGAAAAATTCGGAATAAATCAGGCTTTAAAAGATCTTGGCCTTAATGTAGACCAGGTGAACAACGGTACCTCTACCGGGAAGGAATGGTTTTCTTCGGGAGAGGTTATCGAATCTTATTCGCCGGTAGACGGAGCTTTAATTGGAAAAGTAAAAGCCACCACCCGCGAAGATTACGACCGCACCATCAAAACCGCACAGGAAGCTTTTAAAACCTGGAGAACCATGCCTTCACCTCAAAGAGGGGAAATAGTAAGGAAATTTAATGACGAATTGCGCCGTTTAAAAGAGCCACTTGGAAAACTGGTCTCTTATGAAATGGGGAAATCTTACCAGGAAGGCCTGGGCGAGGTGCAGGAGATGATAGATATCTGTGATTTTGCAGTAGGGCTAAGCCGACAGCTGCACGGCCTCACCATGCATTCTGAACGGCCCGGCCACCGCATGTACGAACAGTACCACCCGCTGGGAGTGGTGGGAGTGATTTCTGCCTTCAACTTTCCTGTAGCCGTATGGTCGTGGAACACTGCCCTTGCCTGGGTATGTGGCGATGTGTGCGTGTGGAAAGGTTCTGAAAAAACACCTTTAACCTCTGTGGCCTGCCAGAATATTGCTGCAAGAGTATTTTCTGAAAACAACCTTCCCGAAGGGATTTCCTGCCTTATCACCGGCGACTACAAAGTGGGGGAAATGCTCACCAAAGATGAAAGGGTGCCATTAATCTCGGCTACCGGTTCCATTAGAATGGGGAAAATCGTTGCCCAGGCTGTTGCGGCACGTTTAGGAAAGTCCCTGCTTGAACTGGGTGGAAATAATGCCATTATCGTAACGCCCGATGCCAACATAAAAAATACCGTGATTGGTGCCGTTTTTGGAGCCGTGGGAACTTGCGGACAGCGTTGTACTTCAACCCGTAGATTGATCGTGCACGAAGATGTTTACGATCAGGTGAAAAACGCCATTGTTGATGCTTACAAGCAGTTGAGAATTGGAAATCCCTTAGATGAGAACAACCACGTGGGGCCGCTTATCGATAAGGATGCCGTGAAGAACTACCAGGCTGCGCTTGATAAAGTTGTTGAGGAAGGCGGAAAAATAATCGTGGAAGGAGGAGTGCTTGAAGGGGAAGGCTATGAAAGCGGATGTTATGTGAAGCCAGCAATTGCCGAAGCTCAAAACCACTACGAGATTGTACAGCACGAAACCTTTGCGCCTGTACTTTATCTTATGAAGTACAGCGGAGACCTTGAAAATGCCCTTGAACTTCAGAATGGTGTAAAACAGGGGCTTTCTTCTGCAATTATGACCAATAATCTCAGAGAGGCCGAAAGATTCCTTTCTGTGGAAGGATCTGACTGCGGAATTGCCAATGTGAACATAGGAACCTCGGGTGCCGAGATTGGCGGGGCCTTTGGAGGTGAGAAAGAAACCGGAGGCGGAAGGGAATCTGGTTCTGATGCCTGGAAGATCTACATGCGCCGGCAGACGAATACCATCAACTACACTACCGAACTGCCACTGGCACAGGGAATCAAGTTCGATTTGTAAGAGCTAAATACGCTAAAAATAAAAAGAGGCTGTCTTTTAGGACAGCCTCTTTTTTTTGGCATTTTTGGAACCTTATTGCAAAGCAGGTTCTCTTTCAGTTTTTACCGGGTAATCTAAATATCCTTCTTTACCGGGGGTGTAGAAAGTTTTTTCATCCCATTCGGTTAGTTCAACGCCCTGTTCAAAGCGTTCTACCAGGTCGGGGTTTGAAACGTAAGGCTTTCCGAAGGCCACAAGATCGGCATTGCCTGCTTCCAGAACGGCATTTCCGCTTTCCTGGTCAAAGTTGGTATTGATCATTAAAGTCCCGTTATACATAGGCCTGTACCGTTTCGCGATCTCAGTTTCAGCAAAAGGAAGCTCAGAAACATCATTAAAAGGTTCGGAAAGGTGAAGATAAGCCAGGTTGTAATCATTCAGTTTTTTGACGATATAGTCAAAAGTAGGAATGGTTTCTTCATCCATGCTCATTCCAAAGATCCCGTGCAGGGAAGGGTTAAGGCGCAGGCCAATCTTCTCTTCGGGCATCACTTCTTTAATGGCGTCAATCACTTCAAAAAGAATCTTTGCGCGGTTTTCAATGCTGCCACCATACTCATCGGTGCGCTGGTTTGAGGTCCCGTTAAAGAACTGGTGCAGCAAATACCCGTTTGAAGAATGAATTTCTACCCCGTCAAACCCGGCTTTCATGGCGTTTGCAGCGGCCTGTTTAAAATCCTGAACAGTGGATTTGATTTCCTCCACGCTCATTTCTTTTGGCGTGACTGTGTCTTTTAAACCTTCGGAAGTAAAGGATTTTGAATTTGGATTTATGGCTGAAGGGGCCACGGGTAAATTTCCGTTGTGAAAATCGGGGTGAGACATGCGCCCCACATGCCAAAGCTGTATGAAGATCTTTCCGTTGGCTTCATGAACTTTTTCAGTCACTTCTTTCCAGCCTTTCACCTGTTCTTCGGAATGGATTCCCGGGGTATTGATGTAACCCACAGCCTGTTTGGAGATCTGCGCACCTTCGGTAATGATGAGTCCGGCGCTGGCGCGCTGTTTATAATACTCGCCCTGAAGTTCTGCGGTGGGTTTGTTCTCGGGGTTGTTGGCGCGGCTTCGCGTCATGGGCGCCATGACCACGCGGTTTTTAAGGTTGAGGTTTCCTTTATTATAAGCCTGTAACAATGCTTGTTCTTTACTCATATCTATATCTTAATCAGCTCGTTTTTAGGTTAATATTCTTTTCTTCAAAGGTAAGGAAGGCGTTGCGCGCAGGAATTGATGTATGTCAAAGGAAAGGGTTAAAGTATGTTAAGTTATAAGTTTGGAAAGCCTTCCGCAGAAAAAGCACTTCTTTTAAAGAGACAGTTTCTTTATCTTAGAACAAACTAAACCAACTATTCATGAAGAAAATATTTACACTCCTGTTTTTTATCGGCTTAATTTTCTCCTGCGTTCCCGAAGACCATGTACTGGAACTTGAACTGGTGAATAATACTTCGGAAGCAGTTAAAAACCTGAAAGTTTTCACGGCCGGCGAAAAAGTGAGTTTTGAAGTTGATGTTCTGCCCGCGGGCGAAGAGATTGCGCACAGCCTGCAGGTGCCCAAAGATGCTGTTGACGGGAAATACACCTTCAGGTTTACCCGAAGTAACGGAAAACAAGAATCGGTTACCGGAAGCTATCTCAAAGAAGGGGAAGACTATCTAAAGAAGACGCTGGTTTTCGATATTCAGCAAAATGCAGTGAACGTGAACCACAAAATGCTGGAGGTGAAGTAAACCTCAGGCTAAACCTTCAGGATTCTTCCGAAGAAAAATTCTGCCAAAGCTGTCAAAAATGGCATTTTTAGCCCTCGTTTTAATTTTTCTTCAGAAAGGTAGATGCTTTGCTGGTGAAGCGTGAAAGCACGACCAGTTTCTTTTTGGTATTTATGAAATAGACCCCGGTGAGCAGTACAGCCGCGGCAATGGCCGACTGGCTGGTGATTTGCTCATCTAAAAAGTACCAGCCCAAAATCATGGCAATAACCGGGTTTACGTAAGTTGAAGTGGCCACTTTTTCGGGAGAGATCACCTTTAGCAGGTAGTTAAAAGCCGTAAAGGCCACAATACTTCCGAAGATGATGAGCAGCAGCATCGAATATTGTACCGGGCTGCTCCAGCTGAAAGGAGAACTCCAGGATTCGTTAAAAGCCAGGCTCGAGAGGGCTAAAATGATGCCTGCGCAGAACATTTGGTAACCGGTATTGACAAAATGGTTGCTGGGTAAATTGGCTTTTCCCACAAAAAGGCTTCCGTAAGACCAGCTTAGCAGGCAGCAGAAGATCATTACAATTCCAAGAATGGAGTTTTCCTGAGAGGTAACTTCTTTTTGGCTCACCAGTAAATAAATTCCACTTAGTCCCAGAGCGACGCCCAGCATAGACATGGGCAGGATCTTTTTACCTTCAAAGATTCGCATGAAGACCAGCACTACCAGGGGTTGTGCCGAAATTACCAGGGCTGCAAAGCCGCTGTCTACAAATCTTAGCGCCCAAACCACCACGCCGTTTCCAAAAGCGAGGAACAAAAATCCGGCTATTGCGGTATTAAAGAACTGGGCGCGGGTAATTCTAAGGCTTTTGCCCATAGCGCGGCTAATTCCAAAAATGAGCAGCCCGGCAGTGGCAAACCTGATGGCAGCCAGCATGAAGGGCGGTAGCTCGGTCACCGCAATCTTGTTGAGCAGGTAAGTAGAGCCCCAGATCACGTAAATGGAGAAAAAGGCCAGAACAATAAAAAGCGGATTTTTTGAGCTCATGCTGAAAATTTGCTGTGCAAACTTAGCAATAAAACGGCTGCCTCAGCTATGGAGATTTTTTCTTAAAATAACAGGATTCCTGGGGATGGGTTTTGAAAAATCTTCAGCAGGAAAACTCATTTACTTTTCACGTATTTTTTTCTGAAAAAAAAATCGGGAAAAAACCTGCTCAAAATTGCCATTTTTGGAAAGGAACTTCCGCAGAAAAAGGTAAAAAAAAAAGGCTGTCTTTTTAAGGACAGCCTCCCAATGCTTATAATTTTCCGTTTGGTGTGACCCAGGCAAACTGGTGCGGGTCTTGCGGAACTTTGATCCTTTCGGCGATTCTCGTCATCCTGTCCGGAAGTTTCATGAGGTAATCGCGGGCTTTTTCGGCTTTATCGGTAAGGGAAGTCATTTTGTCGATCTCCCAGAAGTCATTCAGTTTTTGAAGGATATCAATATAATCCTGCGTGGTGTAGACGCCAAGCCTTTGTGCTGCATTGGAAAAGTTTTCAAATGCCTCGCCAATGCCCTGGCCGCTCTCCCTAATGAACTGGGCGGGCATAACGATCTTTTTCTTCATCATGTCTTCAAAAGCCAGCATCATTTCACTTGGGTCGTATTCAAAAATGGTCTTTACAAACTCCCTGTAGGCCAGGTGGTGGCGCATCTCGTCTCCGGCAATGATGTTGCACATTTTAGCGAGCATCTTATTCCCCTTTTTTCGGGCAAGCTGGCCCACGCGTTTATGAGAAATGTTGGTGGCTAGCTCCTGGAAGCTGGTGTACACAAAATTGCGGTAGGGATCGCGGCCTGTTCCTATGTCAAAACCGTCATTGATGAGGTACTGGGTGGTTTTTTCTACTTCCCTCATATTTACCCTGCCCGAGAGGTAAAGGTATTTGTTAAGGGTGTCGCCGTGGCGGTTCTCTTCCCCGGTCCAGTGGCGAATCCATTTTGCCCAGCCATTTTGCAATCCTTTTTGCTGCCCATGCTGCTCAACCCCTTCCATATCCATTAACCAGGATTCATAGGTTGGCAGGGCTTCTTCGGTCACCATATCGGCTACCAGTACTACCCAGAAATCATATCCCAGTTCCTGAGCTTCTTCCCGGATTTGTGTCACTTCTTCAAAGAAATTCTCTTGCTGCGAATTGGGTAAAAGATCTGTAGGCTGCCAGATCTCTTCCACCGGAATGAGATACTTCTCCACAAATTCATCAATAGACTTCTCAACAGTCTTCATTACTTCTAATCTGATATTCTCTAGCGCCATATAGGTAGGGTGTTTTTCATGGTTATTTTCTCAAGAACCGAACCATTATAATTTTGGTAATCTACAAAGATAGAAAGTTCAAAGAGGAGGACGTTAAAAAATTTCTTAATTTCTACCCGATTCGTCAGGGTAAAGGCTGTGTACCGGGTCACTTTGTACCACTTCTTTGGAGTTTACATCGAGTAAAGACAGCTTTCCCATGAAGGCCGCACCTGTGTCTATGTTAAAAACATTTGCAAAATTGGCAGGTTTGTCTTCCCCAATCCTGGTGACCGGCGTATGGCCAATATATATTTCCCGGAACAGTTCCAGGCGTTTTGGGTAATGCGTTTCTCCCGGCTTTAACGCCGGATTAACAGCCATTGCCATCTCCCACAGGGTGCGGTCCCAATAGAAAGGCGTGGGCGTATATTCCTCCTCGGGGCCTTTTTGGTTGGTGAATCCGGCGTGTACAAAAAGCCGGTTTTCAGCATCAATATAATAATTGACCATTTCTTCGAAGAACTTGATGTGCTCCTGTTTTTCTTCACTGGTGAACCGGCGGTAAGCATCAATGCTCGATTGCCCGCCGTGTTGCAGCCATTTGTCATTCAATTCGCCGGTTTTTAGCCAGCGATGGGTGAGGTCGTCGTGGTTTCCGCGTAAAAAGATGCAGGTATTTTGTTTCGAAAATTCTATGAGATAGGAAACCACATTGGCCGAATCGCTCCAGCCATCTACGTAATCTCCCAAAAAAATTACAGTATCTCGGGGCGTGATCTTTGCCCTTTCCAGCAATTGAATGAGTGCTTTTAAACCTCCATGTATGTCTCCTATTACCAGAGTCCTTTCCATTTAATTGTATTTTACTTTTCTCAATATCCGCAGGCTTTCCTTGTACTGCTGATAAATCCTTTCATCAAAATTCCTGAGTTCTTCCTTTGCGTCTTCAAGGCGGTCTAGTGCCTCGCTGAAGCCGTTAAAATGACACAGTAAATACGTGGCTGGCAAATTATATAAATCTTTTTCTTCGGAAGGGGTTAATTGCAAATTTTGTTTCAGCTTGTGCACCAGTGCAATATTGGAATTATAGATGTGGTACAGCGTTCTTTTTTCAAACTGCGGAGGCTTAAAAAGCATATTTGTCTTGATCTCATAAGTGGCATTGTCTTTAAAGTGGATCTTTACTTCTTCCAGCGGATAGTATTTAAACCTGTCGTTAAGCCCCAGCTTTACATACTCTAAAATGCTAAAAAGGTCTTCCGAAATCTCGATGCTCACCTCGTCAAGATCTGAATAAAAGAGTTTTACCTGTTCGTTGATGAGCTCAATGTCTACTCTTGAAAAATAGACTTCTTCATTGGCCTCTTTCTTCTTGCCGCTCCAGCACACCACAAAATATTCTTTAAAAACCTTGTATTCGGGCCTAAGGTTCTCATGCTTTCCCATGAAGTCAAAAACCCCGTCTAGCGTGAGCTGTATGTTGTTCTGGGAATGTGCTTCAATGGCATTTACCACGGCTGAATTATCGCTTTGTGAACCCCGCGAAAACTCCGAAGCTATACTAATACTGCCCTCCCTGAAAAAGATGCTTTGTGCAGGGTACTTCCAGATGGCTTTTTTCAAAGCACAGGTTTTGCCTTTGTTGGGTTTTATGGTGACCAGCCCCACCACCAGGTCGTGTGGCAAATGCGGAAACGGGATGTTTTCATAGGCCACCAGCGGCGGATTCTCGAGATAGGCATTTACCAGGTTCTGTATCTTGCTGTCGTCAAAAAAGTCAACTCCTTTAATCTGGTTGTCGGCATCTTCAACCCCAATGACCATATAAGAATTATTGTTGGGGTTGGAATTGGCCAGGGCGCAAATGTGCTTTAAAAATTTGGCCTTTCCTTCTTTTTCTCCCAGGTTGATCTGGCGCTTTTTATCATAAAAACTGTTTTCGCTGTTATGCGCGAGCAGGTTTTTAATAAGAAGGCGCTTGTTGATCATGCCTGCTATTCCTTATGTACAATAGTAGAAGTTGCCTGTGCGGTGGGCAGCACCAGCAGGTCGGCAATGTTCACATGCCGGGGGCGGCTCACTACAAACACCACGAGTTCGGCGATGTCTTCGGGCTTTAGGGCCTGGTAACCCTGGTAAACCGATTTTGCCCTTTCTGAATCCCCTTTGAACCTCACCTCGCTAAAACTGGTCTCTACCAGCCCCGGGTTTATGGCACCTACGCGTATGCCTTTCCCGTTGAGGTCAATGCGCATTCCCTGGTTAATGGCGTCTACGGCGTGTTTGCTGGCGCTGTACACGTTCCCGTTTGGATAAACTTCTTTTCCGGCCAAAGAACCAATGTTGATAATATCTCCCGAGCCTCTTTTTAGCATCTGCGGAATGATTTCCCGGCTCACGTACAGCAGGCCTTTCACATTAATGTCTATCATCGCATCCCAGTCGGTCACACTTCCGGTTTGAATGGGGTCGAGGCCATGGGCATTTCCGGCGTTGTTAATGAGTACATCTATAGTTTTGAATTGCTGCGGAAGGCTTTGAATAGCCTCACTTACTTTTTCTTTATCTCTTACGTCAAACTGAAGGATGTGTACTTCGGTTTTAGTGCTAAGCTCATTTTTTAAAGATTCAAGGGCGTCTTTTCTTCGGCCGCAAATAACAAGGCGGTAACCTGCGGCTGCCAGGGCAATTGCAGTTGCTTTCCCAATTCCACTGCTGGCGCCGGTGACTAAAGCTGTTTTGTTCATAGGTGTCAAAAATGTCAATTTTTAAAGTCTTTCCGGCAGCTTTTTAAAGTCCTCATCAATTAGGGAGGTGTGAAAAGCTTTGTGTGCCGAATCTATCCCTGCTTCAGAATTTCCTTTGATAACGGCGTGAAACTGGGCTTTATGCTGAAGCAGCCAAGCAAAAAGCAGCTCTTTTGGCCGCAAATTGTACTTAGTGGCGGCCTTTTTGAGCTCTTCGTGCTCATTTTCCCAGTCTTCGCTTTCGGGAATGATCATTTGGGTGACCCCTTCCGAAGCAGCTTCAGCTAAGGTAAGGCTTTTCACGGCTGCGGGCGTTAGCCTTACACTAGAAAGTGTGGCGCTGGCAGGGAATTCTTCTAAAAATGCCCTTTTCTCCCCCGGCCTTTTTTCCAGGACCCCAATCTCCACGATTTTACCGCGGGCGCGTAATTTCTGGATGTTTGAAAGCAGTTCATTTGCGGGATGATTAAAAGTAAGGAGCAGGAGGTCGAGATAGTCGGTATCAAGAAGCTCAAGAATGTGCTCTACCTGCCCGGGAATATCCTGCCCGCCAGGGTCTGCGTCAATTGCGGCGGCCAGTTGCACCTGGTCGCGGCTTAGCCCGCTTTCGCTAAATGCCGTTCCCAGGCCATGGGTATAGGTTTTGGCCCTGGTGTGGTCTATCAAAAAAGTAGTGATGCCTTTCTCGACGCAGTGGTGAAAAAGCTGGATTTTTTTGCCTTTTGAAAGGGGTTCCCAGGATTCAGGATCCTGAATGATACGGGAATAGGAATTTCTTTGCCTCATTTTTTAAAAGTAAGGAACTCTATTCTTCTACGCAGGAGGCGGATTGTTAAAGAATGCGAAGGAGAGTTAAAAAGAGTTAAACTTCATTTATCGCTAGATTAAAGCCTTTAATCTAGCGTTATCATGCCTAAACCTAAAACAAATCATTTATGAAAAAGTATCATTTATTTTTATTCCTTTTTGCTCTGGTTTCCGGGCTTGTTAGTTGTAGTTCAGATGACGATGGCAGTGGCGCCAGTAAGGGTACTGCTAGAGTGGCAGTAGAGTTGACCGATGCTCCCGGTGATTTTAAGCACGTTTACGTGGAAGTTGAAGATGTAATGATAAAAACAACCAACGAAGGTAGTGACGAAGAAGGCTGGACCAGCCTTGAAGGGGTGAACACGGGGGTAATTGACCTTCTAAGCCTTACAGGTGGAGTGACCAAATTACTGGTAGATACCGAAATTGAGGCCGGTTACCTTCACCAGATCAGGCTGGTGCTTGGCGGTGACAACAGTGTGGTGGTCATGGATGGTGATGTGGAGCAGGAATTTGCTCTTAAGACTCCAAGTGCACAGCAATCTGGTTTAAAAGTGATGGTGGGGCAGGAACTCGAAGCCAACGTCGAATACACTTTTATCCTCGATTTTGATGTAGACCAGTCTGTGAAAAGCACCACTGCCGATGGCTACAACCTTCACCCTGTGATTAGAATGGCCGTTGAAGAGAATTCAGGTTCTATTGTGGGCAGCATCCACCCAACTACAGAGCAGGCTTTGATCAAAGTTCAAAATGCCACGGTAAATGCTTCTGCCTACACAGATGCCAACGGGAAATTTGAGGTGCACGGGCTGCCTGCCGGTACTTACAAAGTGACTGCCACCGTTGCCGAAGGTTCTGGGCTTAATTCTTCCGTAGTGAATAACGTGGTGGTGGAACAGGGTGAAACTGTAACTCTTGATCCCATGTTTTTGGACGGAGAATAATAAATGCTGAAAAATATGCCATTTTTGAAAGCAGCGGTAATCCCGCTGCTTTTTGTTTTAACATAAATTTAAGATAATTTGGTTGAATATTTGCTGAAGTTGCGCCGTTGACTATAGATAAGTATCTTCACCTAAATAAAATTTTTTACCAATGCAGGAAAACAACAGCTCGGTAGACATAGCCAGTATCAATGAAAAAATTGAGCGCGAAAGTGCCTTTGTTGATATTTTAAGTTCAGAAATGAAGAAGGTCATTGTGGGCCAGAAGCATATGGTTGAACGTCTGTTAATTGGCTTACTGGGCCAGGGGCATATACTTCTGGAAGGAGTTCCGGGGCTGGCAAAAACCCTTGCCATCAACACCCTGTCTCAGGCAGTTCACGGTAGCTTCAGCCGTATACAGTTCACGCCCGATCTACTTCCGGCAGATGTGGTGGGTACGCTCATTTATAATATGAAGCTGAATGATTTCAGCATAAAAAAAGGCCCCATCTTCGCAAATTTCGTACTTGCCGATGAGATCAACAGGGCACCTGCCAAAGTGCAGTCGGCTTTGCTCGAAGCCATGCAGGAAAAACAGGTGACCATTGGGGAAGAGACTTTTGTGCTCGATAAGCCATTTCTGGTAATGGCCACTCAAAACCCGGTGGAGCAGGAAGGAACCTATCCGCTGCCTGAAGCCCAGGTTGACCGTTTTATGCTTAAAACCGTCATTAAATATCCCGAAATGGCCGATGAGCAGATGATCATTCGCGCCAATTTAAAAGGCAGTTTTGAAAAGGTGAACCCGGTAGTGAGCCTGGATCAAATTGCCCGCGCCCAGCAATCGGTGCGAGAGGTGTACATGGATGAAAAGATCGAAAAATATATCCTTGATATCGTTTTTGCCACACGTTTTCCTGAAAAATACAGGCTTGAGAGCCTGAAGCCTCTTATCAATTTTGGTGCTTCCCCGCGGGGAAGTATCAACCTGGCAACGGCGGCAAAATGCTACGCCTTTATAAAGCGCCGCGGCTATGTGGTGCCCGAAGACGTGCGTGCCGTGGTGCACGATGTGCTTCGCCACAGGATTGGGATCACCTACGAAGCCGAAGCTGAAAATGTAACTTCCGAAGATATCATCAACAAGATCGTAAACGAGATTGAAGTACCTTAAACAATGAACAATTAACAATGAACAGAATTTGAAGATCTGTCACCTGTTAATTAGTTACTGATAATTGTTTATTGATCATTGTCAATTGAAAAAATGGATACTAAGGAGTTACTCAAGAATGTTCGAAAAATAGAGATCAAGACCCGCCGGCTGAGTGATCACATCTTTGGCGGGGAATACCACTCTACCTTTAAGGGGCGTGGAATGACTTTTAGCGAGGTGCGCCAGTATCAGTTTGGGGATGATGTAAGGAATATTGACTGGAATGTTACTGCCCGCTATTCTGAACCTTTTGTAAAGGTGTTCGAAGAGGAGCGGGAGCTCACCATGATGCTGGTGGTAGATGTTTCCGGCTCTGGCCTGTTTGGTACCCGCAACGGGTTCAAGCAGGATATTATTACTGAAATTGCCGCTACTCTGGCATTTTCGGCTACCCAGAACAACGATAAGATCGGGCTCATCCTGTTCTCCGATATCATTGAGCTTTATATTCCGCCTAAAAAGGGACGTTCACATGTGCTTCGGATTATTAGGGAGCTGTTGGAATTTGAGCCTAAAAGTCAGAAGACCAATCTGGAAAATGCACTCAGTTACCTTTCGCGCGTGATGAAGAAAAAAGCCATTGTTTTTGTGCTTTCCGATTTTATTGCTGAAGATTATCAGCGTACGCTCAAGATCACCAGCGGCCGGCATGATGTTACCGGTATCCGGGTTTATGATGAGCGCGAAGAAGAAATCCCAAACCTTGGAATGGTGGCCATGCAGGATGAAGAAACCGGGAAAAGGATACTTGTAGATACCTCTTCAAGGTCGGTGCGCCGCAACTATGCTAAATATTACCACGAGAGAGTGGAGTACTTTAGCGAGAGCTTCCGCAGAAGTGGGGCAGGAAGCCTTAGCACCCGTGTAGATGAAAGTTATGTAAAAAAATTACTGGGCTATTTTAAAGCCAGATAAAAGAATAACAATGCAAAAAATAGTAAGGCAGAATGGCATTTTTGACACCCCCGTGAAGAGTGTTCTCTTTTTCTGCCTGTGTGCAATTTTTCTGCTGCTCAACAGTTTTGCGGGACAGGCACAGGAGGTTTCTGCTTCCGTAGACACAACTACTATAAAAATAGGGGAGCAGATCACCTATAAACTTGCTGTGGAAACTAACCGTGAAGACCTGGTGGTGTTTCCGGAAGGGCAGAGTTTTTCTCCGCTCGAAATGATAGAGGCGCTGGCCATAGATACCAGTGAAATTAGCGACAGGTACCGCCTCACACGCGAATACGCGCTTACACAATTCGATTCGGGCAGCTATACCATTCCGCGGCAGCGGGTGTTGATCAACGACAGGGAATTTCGCACCGATTCATTTCAGGTAGTAGTGAATGATGTGGTAGTTGATACTACCAAGCAGAAAATGTTTCCCATAAAACCGGCTGTTGAAGTGCCACCGGCTTTTGGCGTTCCTGCCTGGCTCTGGTGGCTGCTTGGCCTGGCACTTCTCGCAGGTGTTATTTACCTGTTGTACAGGAGCAGGAAAAAAAGAAAAGAAGCTGCAAAACAACTTCCGCCTTATGAACGCGCACTCTTTGAGCTGAAGCAATTAGATGATTCCCGGCTTTTGGAGCAACGGGAGATCAAGGAGTATTATTCCCAGCTTTCGGCAGCGGTAAGGAGGTATTTAGATGGCGAGGTCTACGATCATGCGCTCGAAAGTACCACCAATGAGCTTATCACTTATCTTGAAGCTGAAAGAGATAAGGGTAAACTAAAGCTCGAAAACACCACTATAAGCAGGCTGAAAGAAATTCTCGAAAGAGCCGATCTTGCAAAATTCGCAAACTCCAAACCCGATGTGCTTACGGCAAAAGAAGACCGCAGCAGTGTTGAAAATGTTATAAATGATACTAAAGCTTCTATCCCGCAGCCTACCGAAGAAGAACTCTTAAGAGACCGCGAATACCGGGAAAGGCTGGAGCGGAAAAAGAAGGTCAAAAAGATCATTTTTGGAATTCTTGCGGTAGTGTTGCTCATAAGTGCAGGTACGGCTTATATTATTTCTACCCGCGGGTTTGAATATTTTACCGATACTTACTTTGGAAACACCAGTAAGGAGATGCTGGAGAGCGACTGGATCTCCAGTGAATACGGTACTCCATCGGTCACCATTGCCACGCCCGATGTGCTGGTGAGAGATCTCAGCGATGCTGAAGGAATGGCCGCTGGCCGTGAGACGTTCAGGTATGGCAGCCTTAATGCCAATCTCTTTGTGAATGTAAGCACCCGCCCGGCCAATGATGATTTTAACGTAGACCTGGCCGTAGAAGAGGTTTATGCTTACCTGGAAGCCAATGGCGCTAAAAACATTATTACCAAGCAGGAAGATTACGAAACGCTTAACGGCGCTCCCGGATTTAAGATCTTTGGGACCATGAGTTTGCAAAAAGATGAAAAATCACCACCTGTGGCCAAGGAGTATATCATCCTTAACTTCGGAATGGGGCAGGGATTCCAGCAGGTAGTGGTGATCTACAATGAAAATGATAAATATGCCGATGAGATCGCGCAGCGCATCTCAGATTCGGTTGAAATTATAAACAACAGCAATTAATGTTCGAAAGATTAGTTTTTGAAGATCCGCAGTTCTTTTGGCTATTGCTGCTTTTGCCGCTGGCCCTGGGTTGGTACATCTGGAAACGCAACCGCCAAACCGCCGAGCTCAGGATCTCGAGCATTAAAGGTTTTGAGGCCAAACCCGGTTTGCTGGGAAAATTCCGCCCCCTGCTCTTCATACTCAGGCTGCTCGTGCTGGCTTTGGTCATCACTGCCCTTGCAAGGCCGCGAAGTGTAGATGTTTCTTCGCGTACCAGCAGTAATTTTGGGATTGATATAGTAATGGCCATAGATGTTTCAGCCAGTATGCTGGCCCGTGACCTGGAGCCCAACCGGCTTGAAGCAACTAAAGAAGTGGCTGCCGATTTTGTGAAAAACCGTCCTGCCGACAGGATTGGGCTGGTGGTATACGCGGGTGAAAGTTTTACCCAAACCCCAATAACGAGCGATAAAAGCATCGTGTTAAGTGCCCTTGAGAATATTGAGTACAACAATGTGCTCGAAAATGGTACGGCAATTGGAATGGGTCTTGCAACGGCAGTGAACCGGCTCAAAGACAGTAAAGCCGAAAGTAAGGTAGTGATCCTTCTTACCGACGGGATGAACAATGCCGGTTTTATAGATCCAAAGATCGCAAGTGAACTGGCCCTGGAATTTGGAATCAAGGTATATACCATTGGCGTGGGAAGCAACGGCACGGCCCTTTCTCCCATAGCTATCCTGCCTAACGGGAATTTCCAGTATGGCAGGGTGCCGGTTGAGATAGATGAAGCTTTACTAAAGGAAATTGCCGATGCTACCGGCGGAAAATACTTCCGGGCCACCAATAACCGCTCTCTAGAAGAGATCTATGCCGAAATTGATGAACTTGAAAAGACGGAGATAGAAGAATTCAGGTTTTACAACTATGAAGAGAAATTCAGGCCATTAATATTGCTGGCAGGATTACTGTTGTTGGTAGAAGTGCTGTTGAGGTTTACTATTTTCCGAAGTTTTGTTTAAAAAGGTACAACATGTTTTTGTTAGAAGATAAGACTTACTTATGGTTATTGATAGGAATCCCGGTCATTGTGCTGCTGTATGCCATGGTCATCTTTTGGCAAAAAAGGACACAGCGCAAATTTGCCGATAAGGAGTTGCTGGACAGGCTGAGCCCCAACCGCTCTACCGGAAAGCAGGTGCTAAAAATAGTACTGCTGTGCCTTGCTATCGCCAGTTTGGTAATTGCGCTGGTGAACCCGCAGTTTGGCACAAAATTGGAAACTGTGAAAAGGGAAGGTGTAGATGTGGTTTTTGCCATAGATGTGTCAAAAAGTATGCTGGCCGAAGACATTGCGCCCAACAGGCTTGAGAAATCGAAGCAACTGGTAACCCAGATCATCAATAACCTGGCGAGTGACCGGGTGGGGATCATAGCCTATGCCGGGAGTGCATTTCCGCAGTTGCCCATCACCACAGATTATGCTGCGGCAAAAATGTTCCTGCAAAACATGAATACAGATATGCTTTCTTCGCAGGGAACTGCCATTAGGGAAGCGATTGAGCTGGCAAAGACCTACTTCAATGATGACGAGCAAACCAATAGAGTTTTGTTCCTTATTAGTGACGGCGAAGATCATGAAGGGAATATTGAAGAAATTGCTGCTGAAGCTGCCCGCCAGGGAATAAGGATAGTGACTATTGGGGTGGGAACACCCAAAGGGAGCCCAATTCCCGTCAGGCGCAACGGAGTGGTTCAGAATTATAAAAAAAACAATCAGGGGGAGACGGTGATCACCCGGCTTGAGCAGGAAACCCTGAAGGAAATAGCTTCCGAAGCAAACGGAAGATATATAGACGGCAGTAACACGGCGCAGGTAGTTGAAGAGGTGACAGAGATCCTTCAGAATATGGATAAGAAAGAGTTTGAGTCCCAGCAAATCGCAGAATACAAAAGCCAGTTCCAGTGGTTTTTGGGACTGGGGTTACTTTTCCTGTTGCTGGACATTCTTTTACTTGAGCGACAAACCTCCTGGTTAAAAAGGCTAAATTTGTTTAACGAAAAAAGAAGCTGATGATGATGAAAACATACCTGCCAAAAATGCTGTTTTTGGGCCTGCTTTTTTCTTTTCCTTTTATTGCAGGCGCACAGGAAGATACTAAAGCAGCAGCCAAAGCTGCCCGGAAATACATGCAGGAAGCCGAAGCTGCTTTAGCCGATAACGACCCGGCAACGGCCGAGGCTTATTATCGTAAGGCCATAGCAAAAGACCCGGCTAATGCCGAAGCAAAATATAATTTAGGAAATCTTTACTACAATAAGGAGGTTACGAGTCAGGCACTTGAGCGGCATCGTTCGGCGGCCAGCACAGCCAAAGAAAAGCCTCTAAAGCACGACGCTTTTCACAACCAGGGCAACGCTTATATGAAGCAGAAGAAATACAGCGAGGCGGTTGAAGCTTACAAGCAGTCGCTGCGCAACAACCCTGAAGACGATGAGACCCGCTATAATTTAGCCCTGGCTAAAAAGATGCTCGAGGAAGAGCAAAAGCAGGGTGGCGGTGGCGACAGCAAGGAAAAAGATCAACAAGACCAGCAAAAGCAAGACGATAAACAGGAGCAGCAGGACGGCGAAGGCGAGAAAGAGCAAAATGAAGATGGCCAGCCCGATGATAAAGAAGGTGGCGACAAGAAAGAAGATGAAAATAAGGAAGGCGAGCAAAAGAAAGATAAAGCAGGCCAGCCCGATGATAAAGAGCAGAAAAAAGAGGAGCAGCCAAAAGAAGGCGAGCAGCCTAAACAGCCACAACAGCGGCCGGGCCAGCTTTCACCACAACAGGTGAAGAATTTGCTAGAAGCCATGGGAAATGAAGAAAAGAAAGTTCAGGAAAGGATAAATGCCAAAAAGGCAAAAGGTGTTCCTGTACAAACAGAAAAAGACTGGTAGTCACATGATGAAACACAAACTGGTACTTGTAATGATGTTACTTGCCTCAGGCTTTGCCATTGGGCAGGTGCAGTTTGAGGCTAAGGTAAGCAAAGACAAGCTGGGGGTAAATGAGCGCCTTAGGGTAGATTTTGAGATGAACCAGGATGGAGACAATTTTAATCCGCCCCCGTTCACCAATTTTACCGTGGTGGGAGGTCCCAACCAGGCAGTGAGCAACAGCTGGATAAACGGCAAAAGGACTTATTCCAAAACCTACAGTTATTTTCTTTCCCCAAAGAGCCGGGGAAATTTTACCATTGGCCAGGCAGAGATCACCATTGACGGCAATATTTATAAAACCACGCCCGTACAGGTGGAGGTAACCGCTGCCGTAGACCAGCCTACCGATGGGGAGAATTCAGAATACATAGCTTCAGAGAACATCCACCTGGTGGCAGAAATCTCCAATACCAATCCGTATCTCAACGAAGCCATTACCGTAGTTTACAAACTTTACGTAAGCCCCCGTATTAACGTGAGCGACTGGCGGCAGCTTGACAGCCCCAAGTTTAGTGACTTTTGGAGCCAGAATATCGATATTAGAAGACTTCAGGTTGAAAACGGCACTTATGAAGGTGAACCTTATCGCTTTGTGGTGCTTCGGAAAACGGTACTTTACCCACAAAAGACCGGGAAACTCAATATTGAGCCGCTTACACTGAATATTTCAGTAGAAGTTCCGGGCAACCGAAGGGATATCTTCGGAAACAGGTTTTATGAAACCGTTGACAAAGTAGTGGCCGCAGGCAACAGGGTGATCAATGTGAAGCCCCTGCCGCAGGAAGGCCGCCCAGCCGATTTTACAGGTGCAGTGGGTAAAAACCTGGACCTCGAAGTTTCCACCGATAAAAATGCCCTAAGGGCTACCGAATCTTTACAGGCCACTGTAAAGGTGACAGGGCAGGGGAATTTAAAGCTGTTTGATCTTCCGCCTTTAACCGTGCCTGCCTCAATGGAGAAGTACGAGCCGGAATACATTGAAAATGTAAACACCACGATCAACGGGATGCAGGGAAGCATTGCCAATCAATATACCCTTGTGCCACAAGCCAAAGGCAAGGTTCCCATTCCGCCGGTGAGCTTCAGTTATTTTGATCTTAACTCCCAATCGTATAAAACCCTTACTTCAGAAGAGATCCTGCTCGATGTTGAGGCAGCGCCGGCAGGAAGCCGAGCCAGGCCGGGCAGTAACCAGGCTGCGGTAGCGCAACAGGTGCCAGCTGCGACAAACCAATTCAGGTACATAAAGCTCAATACTTCTCTAAAAACTGTTGGAGAGGCACCATTTATGGGATCGGCTTTGTTCTGGACATTGTTTTTGAGTCCGTTGCTTTTCATTCCGCTGGTAATTCTCTTCGGAAAAAAGAGACAGGCAAAAGCGGGAGACGTGCGGGGTAACCGAATTAGAAAAGCCGACCGGCTGGCCCGTAAATATCTGTCGGAAGCTAAAAAGAACCTGGGTGACCAAACCAAGTTCTATGAATCTTTGGAAAGGGCGCTGCACAATTATTTAAAGGCAAAGCTGCACATACAAACTAGCGAAATGAGCAAGGAGCGCATTAAGGAACTGCTGGAGAGTAAAGGAGCCAACGCCGGTACGGTAGCCGATTTTAACGAGCTGCTTAGAAGCTGCGAATTTGCCCGTTACACCCCGGCATCAAATGTGGCCATGCAGCAGGATTATGATAAGGCAGTACGTGTAATTTCAGAATTGGATAAACAAGTATGAAAAAGCTGATCTTTTTACTGGCCCTGTGTTTCAGCTTCATGGCAAGCGCACAAAATGCACAGGTTTTTAAGGCTGCCAATGAGGCTTATGCCGCAGGGAATTACGAGGAAGCCATTGCGCAATATGAACAGATCCTGGAAAGCGGACAAACTTCGGCAGCATTGCACTACAATCTGGGAAACAGCTACTACAAACTGAACCGGGTTGCGCCGAGTATTTACCACTACGAAAAAGCATTGCAGCTGGAGCCCGGCGATGAAGATGTGCAAAATAATCTGGGTTTTGCCAGGAACATGGCCATTGACGCCATTGGCGAGGAAGAACAAACCGGCTTTAGAGGCATTTTTGAGACCTCTACGGCGGCATTCTCTGCTTCGGGCTGGGGCTGGGTCGCTATTTTTTGTATGCTTGTTTTTGTAGTCTTTTTCCTGGTGTATTATTTCAGTAGTAGAACCTTTACGAAACGTTTGCTGTTTATAGGTTCCATGTTATTTCTGCTGATGGCAATATCTTCAGTAGTAGTGGCTGTGACCAAAGAAAGCTATAGTGAGGAGGGCGATTATGCGATTGTTTTTTCTGAAGAAGTGGAGATAAAGAACGAGCCGTCACCACGTGCCGATGAGGCCTTCCTGCTGCATGAAGGGGCTAAAGTGAAGATCACTGAAGATTTCCAGGATTGGGTAGAGATTCGATTGCCTAACGGGAGTACGGGATGGCTGGAAGAAAACCATCTTAGGAGGTTGTAACTCAGCTTCCGGTCACTTCGGGGAAATGAATTTATAACAAAAAAATAACTAAAAATATGCCTTTTTTGATGTATGTAGGGCATTTCAGATTACAATTAAATTTGCAACACCTCTCAAAAATGCTATTTTTGTAAGCTTTGAAAAAGGTTGCATACATATTATCCTTTATTTTCCTCAGCTTTATTGCAGGGCCTACTACCATCGCTCTTATAGATGATTCTGTTGATGTTTCTTACGCCTTTACTGCAAATGAGGAAGAAAATTCTTCAAAGAACCTGGCTTCTTTTGAATCTGTGATTGAAGACATTTATTCAAACCACGCCAGTATCGAGTATCTTAAATCTCACCAGAAGGAAAATTATTCCTACAAGAAAAACTATCACCAGGTGTACCTGGAGGTAATTTCCCCCCCGCCCAAGAACATATAATTATATCCGTTTTTAAGGTTCGCAACAGGTGGCTGCATTCTTGTGGCCCAGGCACTGTATTGCCCTTTTTGGGCAGTTTGGCAGAACCTTCTTTTTTATCAAGTTTTAATAACCAGTTGCAGGAGCAAAAGAAGTTCCTGTGAGTAAACGTATATATTTTATGTTCAAGCAACTCAAAAGTGATTTGCCGGCAAGTGTTGTAGTATTTTTTGTCGCCTTGCCACTTTGTTTAGGTATCGCCTTAGCCAGTGGCGCGCCATTATTTTCAGGATTAATAGCCGGGATAGTCGGCGGAATTGTAGTTGGGGCCATAAGTGGTTCCAATGTGGGGGTGAGCGGCCCCGCTGCCGGGCTGGCTGCGATCGTACTGGCCGCAATTGCCAGCCTTGGAAGTTACCAGGATTTTCTTTTAGCCGTGGTTTTGGCGGGAGCTATGCAGATCTTGTTTGGTGTTCTAAGGGCCGGGATCATTGGGTATTATTTCCCATCATCGGTAATTAAAGGAATGTTGACCGGTATCGGGATCATCATTATCATCAAACAGATCCCGCACTTCTTTGGATATGACGGCAATATTGGGGATATTTATTCTCTTGAAGGAATAGGAAATGCTTTTAATAGTATAAGTGTGGGAGCCACTTTAATTGCTTTAATAGGAATGGGAATCCTGGTTTTGTGGGATTCGGTGCTTACCAAAAAAAGCAAAATTTTCAGGCTTATTCAGGGGCCGCTGGTGGCAGTAGTTGTGGGGATTGTTTTTTTCCTGTTAACCCGCGATTCGGCGATGTTTGCCATAGATGAAAAGTTCCTGGTAAATGTGCCGGTGCCCGATAGCTTTGATTCCTTTATAGGGCAGTTCACTTTTCCGTCTTTCAAGCTGATTGGAAGTGCAGAGATTTGGGTCACTGCTTTTACTATAGCACTTGTTGCCAGTTTGGAGACCCTGCTTTGTGTAGAAGCTACAGATAAGCTTGACCCTCATAAGAGAACCACACCTACCAACAGGGAACTTTTTGCCCAGGGAACCGGAAATTTGATCTCAGGGTTTATTGGAGGCCTGCCCATTACGCAGGTAATTGTAAGAAGTTCTGCCAACATACAGTCGGGTGGGCAAACAAAACTTTCTGCCATCCTTCATGGGTTTTTACTGCTTATTTCGGTAATCATCATTCCCACGATCCTGAATTATATCCCGCTGTCGGTACTTGCGGCCGTATTGTTTCTTGTAGGCTATAAACTTGCAAAGCCACAGCTTTTTGTACAAATGTACAAGGCCGGGTGGAAACAATTTGTACCGTTCATGGTCACTGTAGTGGGAATTATATTTGGAGACCTGCTGGTAGGCATCACCATGGGGTTACTGGTTGGTATTTGTGTGATCCTTATCAAGAGCTACCAGAATTCTTACTTCCTGCACAAAGAAGATGTAGAAAACGGGCAAAAGACCGTAAAGATGAGGCTGGCCGAAGAAGTTACCTTTATCAACAAGGGGGCAATTATAAAAGAACTCAACAGGCTAGAAGAAAATTCAAATCTCATTATGGATGTGAGCAAAACTCACTATCTTGATAGTGATATTATAGAAATACTTGATGACTTCAGGATCAAGGCCGAAGAGAAAAATATTAACATTAAAATTATTTCTCAAAGAGGTACGGTAGATAACCCTCCGAGTTATCAGCAGTTCTTTATGAGGCCAAAAACAGCTTAAAACAAACTAAATTCAAATAAAATATGCCTGCTAAAACAGGTAAATCTAAAACACTAAATAAAAAACAAAATGGCTAAATTTTTTGATCATCTGCTAGAGAACAATAAAGAATGGGTACAACAGGAGCTGAATAAAGATCCTGAATTTTTTAAAAGGCTCGAAAATGGGCAACAGCCCCCGCTTCTTTGGATAGGTTGTGCAGATAGCCGGGTGCCGGCCAACCAGATTATTGGGGCGCAGCCCGGAGAAGTCTTTGTTCACCGGAACATTGCAAATATGGTTATACACAGCGATATGAACATGTTAAGTGTGCTGGATTATGCTGTGAACCACTTAAAGGTAAGGCACGTAATGGTTGTGGGGCACTATGGCTGTGGAGGTGTGCAGGCTGCAATGAAGAACCAGTCAATTGGGCTTATAGACAACTGGATTCGTCACATTAAAGATGTGTACCGCGTGCACAAAGAAACCCTTGACAATATTGCCGATGAAAAAGAGCGTTTTGACAGGTTTGTAGAACTGAACGTGGTGGAGCAGGTTTATGACCTGGCTAAGACCACTATTGTTCAAAATGCGTGGAACAACAATCAGGACCTGTTCCTGCATGGCGTGGTGTATGGAGTAGGATCGGGAATTATTAAGGATCTGGGCGTAAACATCAGCAACAATTCTGAACTTGATGAAGTTTACCAGCTAAACTTCTAATATAGCTTTCAAAAAGGGGATTTTTCAGGGATTATTTTGGAGTTGTTTCAGCTTCCGAAGAAGTCTCAAAAAGATCCCCTTCTTTTATTTTCTCAATTATTGTAGGCAAAATAGCCGGAGCCAAAACCCGTACCGGGTCATAGAGCACAGATTCTTCTTTTGTGGCTTCTTCGGCATCAAAGACTTCAAAGCCGTCTACGAACATCATAAAAACACTTGCCAAAAATGCCATTTTCAACACGCCTAAAGCTGCACCGGCCAATCTGTTAATCACCCCCAGGGCCACCATGTGCACCATTTTTGTGAGGAAACTCCCGGCGAGTGAAATAATTAGGGCTACCATAAAAAAGGTTAGGGCAAAAGATAGGATACTCAGGTATTTTACATCCCAGTCTATAAAAGAAGCCAGGAAAATATAGGTGTTGCCCGAAAAATGAATGGCGGCATATATTCCTAAAATAAGAGACAATAAGGCTGCAAGTTCGGCAAAGAAACCTTTGAAGAGCCCTCTTACGAGCCCTAAAAGCAGAAAAATGCTAAGCAGCAGGTCCAGGATATTCATATTCCCAAAGATAGCAATTTCCGGTTCTTAGTAATTATCTTTGCGGCATGTCTAGAGATGAACAATTAAAACAACGCTGGGCCGAGGTGGAAACCAAATTGTCAAAGCAATTTGCAGACGGTGAAAAACTCGAGCTCGATGCCATAATATATATAATCGGGCTCCAGGAACTGGGGCAGCTACACCGGAAATTCAAAAAAGATCACAAGCTCGATCTTATGCACATCGCGATCTGCCGACTTCTGGAACCCTACGGGTACTATGAATTCGAATATTTTGATGATGAAGGCTGGCCTCATTATAAGGTAGTGGAAAACCTGCCGACTTTAAAAGCCGGGGAGCAGGCTGTGCTTATGAAAGAAGCTATAGTGCAGTATTTTTTGGAAAAGGAGTATATAAAATGACATTTTTGGCAGGTTAGCTTTCCAAATATTGCACCTGCACCCACAGTTGGAGTGCCGTATTATTTTCCTAAATTTGCAGCTTCCTAAAGACAAGGAACCATGACAGAAACCATTAAGGAACATATCTCTGAAATTGAAGCCTTCACGGCTAATACCAAAGAAGAAGTTGAAAATTTCCGTATAAAATACCTTGGCAAAAAAGGCATTTTGAACGGGTATTTTGCCGAATTCAAAGCGGTACCCAATGAGGAGAAGAAAGCATTTGGGCAGGCGGTGAATGAGCTGAAGGATGCTGCTGCCAGTAAAGTTCAGAAATTAAAAGAGGAGCTAGAGAGCCGCGAAGAGGAGAAAGGGGTCTATGGAGACCTTACCCGTCCCGGCGAGCCGGTTGAAATTGGTGCCCGCCATCCTATTTCCATTGTAAAGAACCAGATCATCGAGATCTTTTCCAGCATTGGCTTTAATGTTTCTGAAGGGCCCGAAATGGAAGATGACTGGCATAATTTTACTGCGTTAAACCTTCCCGAGTACCACCCGGCAAGGGATATGCAGGATACTTTCTTTATCCAGACAAACCCCGATGTGCTGTTGCGCACGCACACTTCTTCGGTACAGGTGCGGTATATGGAGAACAACACCCCGCCAATAAGAACGATCTCTCCCGGAAGGGTTTTCAGAAATGAAGCGATTTCGGCAAGATCACACTGTATCTTTCACCAGGTAGAGGGCTTGTATGTAGATAAAAATGTGTCGTTTGCAGATTTAAAGCAAACTTTGTTGTACTTTACAAAGCAGTTGTTCGGAAAGTCGAAGATAAGGTTACGGCCTTCTTATTTTCCGTTTACAGAGCCAAGTGCAGAGGTTGATATCTACTGGGGCCTTGAAACCGAAACCGATTACCGCATCACAAAAGGTACGGGCTGGCTGGAAATCATGGGCTGCGGGATGGTAGATCCTAACGTGCTTCGCAACTGTAACATAGAGCCTTCAGAATATTCGGGTTTTGCATTTGGAATGGGAATAGAAAGAATTGCCATGCTGCTTTACCAAATTGGGGATATTCGAATGTTCTATGAAAACGACATGAGATTTCTGGAACAGTTTAAATCGTCTATATGAAAACTACAGGCCTGGTATTTATTGGGATCATCGCCATTGCGATCATCATTCTTTTAGTAGCCATTGAGATCATTGAATTTACCATAGGGGCAATCCTGCTGGGAGTTGCTGCTTTAGTAATATGGGGCTTGTACCGCTGGGCCAAAAGCAAAATTAAGTAGTTAGTCGAAGGTTGCTTACTGGTTAATTGGAGGGAATAAATTCAAAAGACCTGCGAGGTTTCCAAAACCTCGCAGGTCTCAGTATCAATCCAGTTTCTCTGCTAATTTCTTAAATACCTTTTTTGGTTCCTTCCCCTGGTA
>Ga0098069_100174_pt1 | contig 36190 bp, 26 predicted proteins | sample 27_taG_FD_92584 | JGI IMG/M metagenome (GOLD analysis project Ga0098069, IMG submission 92584) | Marine viral communities from Cariaco Basin, Caribbean Sea - 27_WHOI_OMZ | ecosystem: Environmental > Aquatic > Marine > Oceanic | place: Caribbean Sea: Cariaco Basin | collected 2014-11-09
ATTTCCATTGTTATCTATAAAGCCCCAGGTATTACCTTGTTTCACAGCTGTAAACCCATTTTCCTGATTAGCTACAAAATCAAATTCTTTCGGTTCTTGCGCGAACAGCACAAATGGAATACTTATTAAGATTCCCAATATTAAATTTTTCATCTTTAAAAGTTTTAAAATTACCTTTAAATATAAGCCAAAAGCCTATGAATAAATATGATACACGTCATACTACACAAAAGCTATTTTAACTGTAAAGGCCTTAAATTCAGAAACAAACTGATTTTCCTCATAGTTTAAACTTACTTCTTGGATTAAATTTAAAATTCAAAGGTCCAGAAAATGAGAAAGATAATTTTACCCACAGATTTTTCGGAAAATGCATATAATGCTTTGCGATATGCCTGCCAGCTTTTTAAGTATGAAAAGAGTGAATTAATTCTTTTACACGCTTATGCAGAAAAGGTTTATACCGATGAAAACTTAGTAAGCAACGAATTAATAGACGAGTTAAAAGCAGTCACAAAAAAGAAGGCAGAAAAAGAACTAACTGAAATAAGTTCAAAAATTCATGATGAGTTTTGTAATCCCAGGCATAGTATAAAGTTAGTCGCGGCTTTTGGTGATTTGGTAGACGAGGTAAATAGTTTAGTGAATTCAGAAAATGCTGATCTTGTGGTGATGGGAACCCGTGGTTTTACCAATAACAGCAAACTGGGTATTGGGAGCAATACGTTACTTGTGCTAAAATATGTACAATGCCCGGTTTTGGCAATACCTGCTAATTTTAAATACCAGGATCCGCAGAATATCCTATTCCCAACTAATTTTTTAATTCCGTATCAAAAAAGAGAATTAAAAGTTGTTGGAGAAATTGCCCGCGATTTCAATTCTAAAATTCACTTTCTATATTTATCTAAACATAAAGCCACTTCTGCCAGGCAAAAGGACAACCTGGAATTTTTAAAACAACAATTCTACAATATAATTATAGAAGTACATCAACTAGATGAATCGAAAAAAGAAAAGGCCATAGAAGATTTTATAACAGCCAATGAAATAGACCTTCTAGTTATGGTAAATTCCCGTCATACCTACCTAGAAGATATGCTATTAACATCTACCATAGATAAAGTAGGTCTACATCCAAAAGTCCCCCTTCTTGCTTTACAAAATTTTAATAGGGAATGTACTTAAAACTTAGAAATCATGAAAAAAATACTCTTACCCACAGACTTTTCAGAGAACGCATATAATGCCATTACCTATGCGCTTAAAGCATTTAAGGACGAAGAATGTAGATTTTATCTTCTAAATACCTACACCCCGGTTTTATACGATTCAGAATATATTTTATACAACAGCACTCAACCCAATCTTACTGAAGCTTACCAGAAAAATTCCCAAACAGGCTTAAAAAAAGTACAACGAAAGATTAAACGTGATTTCGATAACCCAAATCATCATTTCGAAAAAATTTCGGCCTTTAATCTTTTAATAGACGAGATGAAAGAACAGGTGAAATCTAAAGAAATAGACCTGGTAGTAATGGGAACCCAGGGAGCCACCGGTGCCGAAGAGATCTTAATTGGCACCAACACGGTTCAGGCTATTAATAAACTAAAGGTTCCGCTGTTAACCATCCCTTCAGAATATGAATATCAACCGCCGGTCAACATTTTATTTCCTACAGATTTTCAATTGCATTTTAGCGCTCCGCAATTGGAACCTATTTTAAATGTGGCAAAAAATCATAACTCTAAACTCAATATTCTTCACGTTTTCTTCGGAAAAGATCTGGATGAAAAACAGGAAGAAAATAAAAAGAACCTAAGTAAAGTTCTTGAAGGCTTTCCGCATCAATTTAATACAATAGAAGATAAAAGTGTAACGAAAGCCATCGAAAAATTTCAGGAGCAAAACACGGTAGATTTACTCTTTATGGTAAACAATAAGCGTAGTTTTTTTGAGAATCTTTTGTTTAGACCGGTAGTCAATAAAATAGGCTTTCATATTAAAGTTCCATTTATGGTAATCCCATCAGGAAAATTCAGCTAATTATGAAAAATATACTCATCCCCACCGATTTTTCAGTCAATGCATGGAAAGCTACTGTTTATGCCTTTAGTTTATTTCAGAATGACTTGTGCAATTTTTATTTTTTAAATGCATGTAAACCTGAATTCTACACGCCAGATGTAAATGGTCACAGCTTATCTCAGGCAAAAGCCGAAAATAAAATTTTAATGGAAAAACTACTAAAGGAAGTTTCCATTATAAATAAAAACCCAAACCACAGGTTTAAATCTTTAATAGTGGGCTCCTGGCTGAATGATGCAATAATCGATATTCAAAAAGATATAATTTTTGATCTTATCGTGATGGGAACGCAAGGTGAGAACGAACCCGATGATAAGATATTTGGGACCAACAGTATGAATGTGATAGAAACGGTAGATCACATGCCAGTTTTACTAATTCCAGATCAAAGCGTGCACGTACCGGAAGTAAAAAAGGAAATGGTATTAGCCACAAGATTTGACAAATCTTTTTCTATTGCCGAAATCAATTTTCTAATCGATATGACCAAGAAATTTAAGGCCAGCATTAGAATTCTCTATATCCAGGATACCGAAGATCTTTCTGAAGAACAGGAAAATAAAAAAGAAGAATTGCATGAACATTTTGAGAAAATTTCTCATAGTTTTCATACGTTAACCAACATTGAAGTTACTAAAGGGATTCATAGCTTTATTCAAAGTAGAAATAGCGATATATTAGTTTTAAACCATAAGAAAAGAGGTTTTTTCAGAAATCTTTTCTCTAAATCCTTACTCAAAGAATTAGGGAAAAAACCGCAAATTCCTATAATTTTTATGCCCGCAGATCTTTAAATTCAAGAATTATTATTTCTGATAAAACTACTAAAAATGGATATTTCCAACTTACAGGTTATTAAAGCTTCTGGCGAAAAAGCGAAGTTTTCTATTGATAGGGTTGCTGAGTCTCTAAGACGCTCTGGCGCCAATGATGATTTGATAAATAGCACCCTGGAAAAACTAAAAAGCGAGCTTTATGATGGTATCACTACCAAAGAAATTTACAATCGTGCATTTAGCTTGCTTAAGGAAGGAAATAAAACCAGTGCTTCAAAATATAAATTAAAGACCGCTATTTACGAATTGGGACCAACAGGTTTTCCTTTTGAAAAATTTATTGCCGCGCTATTAAGTCATAGTGGTTATAAAACCGAAACCGGGAAAATATACCAGGGCAAATGTGTAACTCATGAAATTGACGTTGAAGCTAAAAGCGATACAAAATTGATATTGATAGAATGTAAATTTCACAATGCCGGTAGAAACAGCGATGTGAAAATTCCTCTTTATATAGATTCAAGATTTCGAGATATAAAAAACTTTAGAAATAACGGGAAAAACAAACTGGATTTTGAGGAAGGTTGGGTAGTTACCAACACAAGGTTTACTGCAGATGCGATAAGATATGGTAAATGCAGTAATCTTAAACTATTAAGCTGGGATTATCCAAAAGGAGAAAGTATTAAAGATAGAATAGACAAATTGGGCTTATACCCTATTACTGTTTCCACCCTTCTTTCAGAAAGAGAAAAGAACTTTTTACTTAGCCGTGATGTGGTTTTGTGCCAGGAACTTATTAATGATACTTTTTACCTGGACCATTTAGGAATTCATAATCCTCGCAAAAAAAGGATTTTAAAAGAGATGGAAGAACTTTGTAAACATTAAAGCTATGGAAAATCAGGTGAAAATTCATTTCCTGGGAGCAGCTGGTACAGTTACCGGCTCTAAATTCCTTTTAGAAACATCGGAACTAAATATTCTAATAGACTGCGGACTTTTCCAGGGAATTAAAAGTTTACGTGAACTCAACTGGAAAGATTTTCCTTTTGATCCCAAAGCCATAGACTTTATTCTATTAACCCACGGTCACCTGGACCATACCGGATATTTGCCACGTTTGGTAAAACAAGGTTATAGAAACCCAATTTTAGGCACGCCTCCAAGCCTGGGAATTGCCGAGGTGATATTAAACGATAGCGCAAAAATCCAGGAAGAAGATGCGGAAAGAGCTAACAAAGAAGAGTACAGCAAACACGAACCCGCCTTACCCTTATATACTACAAAGGATGCCGAAAGAGCAATTGGTTTATTTCAAAGTATAAACCTTAATGAATGGTATCAAATTTCAGAAAATATAAAATATCGTTATCAGGCGAATGGCCATATTCTGGGATCGGCATTTATTGAACTGGATATTTTTAATAAACGCTTTGTTTTTTCAGGAGATATTGGGAGAAAAAAAGACTTACTTCTGGAACCGCCAAAGAAACCAGAAAAAGCCGATTATTTATTTTTAGAAAGCACCTACGGTGACAGGCTTCATCCAGAAGATGACTCAGATGAAATATTTACTGAAGCTATAAAAGACACTATTAGAAATAATGGAAACCTAATTATTCCAAGTTTCGCTGTAGAACGTTTGCAGGGCATTATGTACAGGCTATATCTATTAATGAAATCGAACAAGATTCCCGAAATCCCTATTTATATAGATAGCCCAATGGGAAACAAAGTGCTGGGCTTGTTTGAAGGATTTAGCAAATGGCACAAAGTAGATGCTGATGAATTTCGAAAAATGCTTTCTTATTTTAACATTATCACTTCATACCGCGACACTTGGAAAACCATAGATGAAAAACGGACCAAGGTAGTAATTGCCGGAAGCGGTATGGTTACCGGTGGTAGGGTCCTCACCTATTTACGCTATTTAATAGATAAGCCCGAAACTACTGTTTTATTAGCAGGCTACCAGGCCGAAGGTACACGAGGAAGGCAGCTAGAAAACGGAGCCGCCGAAATAAAGATCTTCGGAAAGTATTGCCCTGTAAAAGCAGAGGTTTTAAAAATCGATAGTCTCTCTGCTCATGCAGATCAGCAAGAATTATTAGACTGGCTTTCAGAAATTAAAAATGTACCGGAAAAGGTGTTCTTAATTCATGGCGAGCCTACAGCCTTAGATTCTTTAAGAGTTAAAATTAAAGATTTTTATAATGTTGAGGTGAATATTCCCCAACTTCATGATATTGTAAGTTTAAAGCTTTAAAATCCCGATCTTACAACGAAAACCTTTTCGTTCAAATTTGCGCATATCTTGCTGCAATAATGGCAGGAATATGTCAGTTATTCTCTAGAATCAATCTAAATTATTGCTTATAGTTTTCTCTTATTTCTCTTTATATATAAGGCTGAATTTCTTCATTTTAAGAAAAAAATAATACTCTTGATTAATTTAAGTATTTCAAAAGATAAAATTGAAATTGCTCATAGCTATCTTAATCATAGGACTTAACTAGTTCTTTCCAATACTTATAATCCAGATCCTAAAATTGATTTTTAGATTAGTTTAACCTTATATTTTATTAGTTCCGGCAAAATTAATTTAATTTAATTCTGGCTTTTGGCCGGCAAAGCTGGTTTGGCAGGAAACATTGTATGGTCTTTGTTCTTTACAGCCCGGATTTGATTATCCAAAAGCCGAAAAAGAATTAATTAACCAAAAAATATAGAATGAAAGTATTAGTTATTGGAGCAGGAAATATGGGACTAACTTACGCTGAAGGCATGGCGAAGTCTAGTCTGCTTAATCATCGAAACCTTATGATTTTCGATAAATCTGCTGAGGTTATTACCACCCTTAGTAAGATAGATCATTTTGACGTATATGATGATATAGAAGAATGTCTTCCAAAAGCAGACATCGTATTTATTGCTGTAAAACCATATCACTGTGATTCTTTATTCGAAGAGATTAGACATCTGGTAAACGATCAGCAAATTTTTGTATCGTTAATGGCTGGAGTAACAATAGATAAAATTCAGGAAGGCTTGGACGTTAAAAAAGTTGTTCGTTCAATGCCAAATCTCCCAGCTCAGGTAGGAAAAGGAGTTACTTCTTTTACAGAAGCTGAAGAAGTTTCCAGGGTGGAACTTTTAATGGTAAGAAATTTACTGGACACTACAGGAGCTTCTATTCATGTACAGACTGAGAATTTTATAGATGCTTCTACAGGAATTTCAGGAAGTGGACCGGCTTATGTATTCTACTTTATGAATTCTATGTTGGAAGCAGCTTTAAAAATGGGCTTCTCTAAAAACGATTCTAAAGTATTGGTTAGCCAAACATTTGAAGGTGCTGTAAAACTTTTCAATGAATCAGACCTTTCACCGAGTACCTGGATGGAGCGTGTTGCTTCTAAAGGAGGTACAACTCGCGCAGCTTTAGACTCTATGGACGATAATAACGTGGAAGAACTTATTAAAGATGCTGCGTATGCTGCCTTTGATAGAGCCGTAGAATTAGGTAAAGAGTAATTTCAGTTTAAAAAAGAAGTTTAAATATAACTTTATAAAATGGAAAAAAAGAGAATTGTAGTTAAAGTCGGAACCAATGTAATGACCAATAAAGATAACAGGATCTTAGGCCCGGTGCTTAAGCATCTTGTTGAACAAATAGCTACACTATATGAAGAAGATGTAATGGTGGTTCTTGTATCTTCAGGATCAGCCATTGCCGGTAAGGAAGTTCTTGGTGATGTGAATATTGAAGATGCTTCCAAAAGAAGGCAGGTATTCTCCGCAGTAGGACAACCTCGTATGATGCGCCATTATTATAGTATTTTCCACGATTATGGAATGCGTTGCGCACAGGTGCTAGCCACCAAGAGAGACTTTAGTCCTGGAATTCACCGTGAGAATATGATTAACTGTTACGAATCTTTATTATCTGAAGGGATAATCCCAATTGCTAATGAAGATGATGCCGTTTCAGTAACCATGTCTATGTTCTCTGATAACGATGAACTTGCCAGCCTTGTAGCAGAATTAATCAAAGCTGACGCCCTCATTATTTTGAGTGATACCGACGGTTTATATACTGGTCACCCAGAGGATGATGAATCAGAAAAATTAAACAAAGTTACCGTTGATGAGAACGTTGAGAAATATGTTCAGGAATCTGGAAAAGGAGAAGGTGAAGGCCGTGGTGGTATGGAGTCTAAAATAAAGATTGCCAAAGGTACCGCAGCAAAAAATATTACCACTTACATCGCTAATGGTAAACGTAAAAATGTGATTTTAGATATCGTAGCTGGTAAACCGGTTGGAACTAAATTCACCGCTTAAAATAAATTAGAAATTCCTAAACTTTTTGAGTATTTAGGTTTTCTAAAGCTCATTTTATGAGCAAGAAATTGAAGTTTAATCAAACTAAAATATAATCAAGTAATGAAATTATTAGATTCTAAAACTAAAAATAACGTACTTCAATCCATGATTAATATTCTGGATAAAAGACGTGAAGAAATAGTAGCCGCAAACAAAAAAGACCTTGACGCTTTTGGTGAAGGAGATCAGGCTATGTACGATAGATTGGTAGTAAATAATGCCAAAGTAGACGATATGATTCGCTCTGTAAAAGAGGTATTGGATCAGGAAGATCCTGTTGGCCAGGTTATAGAGCATAGAAAATTAGATACCGGTCTGGATATCACTAATAAAACTGCACCTTTCGGAACGATCATGATTATTTATGAGTCTCGACCCGATGTTACCATTGAGGCTGCGGTTCTTGCTTTTAAAGCAAATAATAAGATTTATTTAAAAGGTGGTAAAGAAGCAAATAACTCTAATAAAATTCTTGAAGAATGCTGGCACGAAGCGCTTAAGGAAAATAACTTAGAAAAAGACTGGATCGAGCTGTTACAAATGAACAGAACCGAAACACAGGATTTCCTAAAAAATCCACCGCAACATATTGACCTGGTAGTACCAAGAGGTGGAGAGAAACTTATCGCCTTTGTTAAGGAACATTCAACCGGTGCTGTCTTGGTAAGTGGACGTGGAAATAACTTCCTATATGTTTCTAAAAACGCCGACTTTGACACTGCTAAAAAAGTAATGTTGAATGCGAAGACAGATAAGATTTCTGGATGTAATGCTCTAGACAAAGTATTAATCGATAAAAATCTTCCAGATTTTGAAAAAAGAGTAAAAGAGCTTTACGATATGTTTACTCAGAATAAAGTACATATTCAGGTAGATGATGATATTGCTAAAATATTACCTAACGAAGAAAAAATACCTTCAGAAGATACATGGTATGAAGAATTTTTGGCCATGAGAATTGTTCTGGGTGCTATTGATGGTAATGATGCTGCAATTGAAAAGATTAATAAATACTCAGGTGGGCACTCTGCAGTAATTGTCACTACAGATAAAAATGAAGCTGCTACCTTTATGGAACAGGTAGATAGTGCTGCTGTATACCATAACGCCTCTACCCGTTTTACCGATGGTGGCCAAATGGGAGTTGGAGCAGAGCTCGCTATTAGTACAGATAAACTTCACCACCGCGGGCCACTTGGCTTAAAACAATTGGTAACCAATAAATATTATGTATTAGGTGAAGGCCACATTAGAGAGTAATTTATTCTTTATTTGAAAAACAAAAACCGTTGATGATCTCAGCGGTTTTTTTATGTTCTATATTGATCTATAGTGCAAATTCAATAATACGCTTTTTTATCCTTTAGCTAATTTTAGTTCACAAATTTTATAAATTTCTCATTTTTTCTTTAGCACAATGTAACTTTTATGTGTTTTGGGAGTCCTATAAAAAAGAAACGTTTATAAATGAAAAAAGCAATTTATACGCTGGCGCTCGTTGGCGCACTTTACAGCTGTAAAACTACACAAACCCAAAAAGAAGAACAACCGGTAATAGCAAGCATAGACCTTGTAAATGTTGAAGAAGACAAAGTTTCGGTAATTATTGATCCCGATAGATTCACCACAGAAAATACCACTTTTTATATTCCTAAAACCGTTCCCGGCACCTACTCTACCGATAATTACGGAAAATTTATCGAAAATTTTAAAGCGATAGATTATGATGGAAATGAGCTAGAATTTGAAAAAATTGATGATAATTCCTGGTCCATTCCTAATGCTAAGAACTTAAATAAAGTGAGCTACCAGGTTAATGACACTTATGATATTGAAGGAGAAGAAGGAGTTTTTTCACCATCAGGAACAAATATTGAAGCCGGCGAAAATTTTATGCTTAATCTTCACGGTTTTGTAGGTTACTTTGAAAACGAGAAAGAAGAGGCATACCGCTTACTGGTTAAAAGACCTCATTCGCTTATTCCCGGAACCGCACTGAGTAAAACTGTAGCGGCTTCAACCAGTATGGAATTCAAAGAAGACATCTATTCTTTAGACAGATATTTTGAAGTTATTGATAATCCAATTATGTACGCCAAACCCGACACCACCAGTTTTATGGTAGAAGGTATGGAAGTACTTATTAACGTATACTCGCCAAACGAAAAATACACTTCAGAAAGTATAAAACCGGGAATTGAAGAAATGATTAGTGCTCAAAAGAGATTCCTGGGTGAGGTAGATAATACAGGGAAATATGCGATCCTGTTATATCTTTCAGACAGCGAGAAACAGGATGCCCGCGGTTTTGGAGCTTTAGAGCACCACACTTCTACCGTTGTAGTACTTCCGGAAGCTATGCAGCCTGAGCAATTACAAAAAACGATGACCGATGTAGTTTCTCATGAATTCTTCCACATTTTAACTCCGTTAAATGTTCATTCAAAAGAAGTTCATTATTTCGACTATAATGATCCTAAAATGTCTCAGCATTTATGGATGTATGAAGGAGTAACCGAATATTTCGCAAATCTTTTTCAAATTAACCAGGAGCTTATAGAAAAGCAGGATTTTTACGATAGGATTTCAGGTAAAATAAAAAGTTCGCAGCAGTTTGACGATACTATGCCATTTACAGAAATGAGCAAAAATATCCTGGAAGAACCTTATAAAGATAGTTACTATAATGTGTACCAAAAAGGAGCTCTAATTGGGATGGCTCTGGATATTCGCTTAAGAGAATTAAGCGATGGCGAAATGGGAATTCTAGACCTTATGAAAGCCCTTAGCGATAAGTACGGAATGGATAAACCCTTTAATGATGAAGAATTATTTGATGATATAGTGGCTTTAACCTATCCTGAAATAAGAACATTCCTGGAAACTTATGTGAGTGGTTCTACTCCTATTCCCTACGATAAATTTTTCGCAAAAGTAGGGCTGGAAGAAGCTGAAACCGAGGTTAACACCGGCTATTTTATAAAAGGACAAACTCCTTATATAGATGGTGATCCAGCCAGTAAAGAATTGTTCTTTAGAGAAAACATCGAATTTAATTCTTTTCTTGAAAAACTTGGTGTAGAAGGCGGTGATGTAATTAAGTCTGTAAATGGGGAAGAATATAATGTTCAGAATGTTTACAATTTAATTATGAAAGCTGAATCCTGGGAAGAAGGAGAAAAAGTAAGTTTTGTAGTAATGCGAGATGGTGAAGAGCTAGAATTTACTGCTACTACAGGCCAACCTACTGATACAGAAACTACACTTACAGAAAAAGACCTGCCTGAAAGCAGTGAAGAAGTTAAACTTAGAAATGCTTGGTTAAAAGGTTAATAGATTTTAATTTAAGTATTTTGGAGCGGCGGGGAATTCCCGCCGCTTTTTTATTTCCATAATCGGGTTATATCCTTTAAATTAGGACGGCCAACCAACTTGAAAATTCATTTATGGAAATTCCTATCTTACAGGATATTGTTATTATTCTGGGACTCTCAATATTGATAATTCTTTTATTTCAAAAGATAAAAGTGCCTTCAATCCTGGGATTTCTTTTGGCAGGAATAATTGCCGGGCCCCATGCTTTCAACCTAATTAGCTCTTCCCACGAGGTAGAATTACTTTCTGAGATTGGTATTATTTTTCTCCTATTTGTCATAGGAATAGAGCTTTCAGTAAAAGAGCTTATCTCTATGAAGAACACCGTTTTAATTGGCGGCGGACTTCAAGTTGGAGGTACTATTCTTTTTACTGCGATAATTGCATATCTTCTTGGATTACCATTAAACTCAGCTATTTTCCTGGGGTTTCTTTTCTCACTAAGTAGTACGGCAATAGTTTTAAAACTCATACAGGAACGGGGCGAAATTACCGCACCACACGGAAGGGTTGCATTAGGCATTCTTATTTTCCAGGATATAATTGTGGTTCCTATGATGCTACTCACCCCTATTCTGGCCGGAGATGGCGGTGATATTGTCTCTACTGTACTTTTTCTTATCCTAAAAATTATAGGTGTAGGCGCCGTAATCTATTTACTGGCAAGGTATATTGTACCTCGCATTTTTAGTATGGTAGTAAAAACAAAGAGTAAAGAACTTTTTATTCTCACCACCGTTGTTTTCTGTTTCGCGATTGCCTGGCTTACATCCTCGGTTGGATTGTCTTTGGCGCTGGGAGCCTTTTTCGCAGGACTCATTATTTCGGAATCTGAATATAGCCACCAGGCGACCGTAAATGTATTGCCGTTTCGCGAGATCTTTATCAGTTTCTTTTTTATCTCGGTAGGTACACTTCTGAATTTAGAGTTTTTTATCCAAAACATTTTAGTGATCCTAGCCCTGGTTATTGGAGTTGTGCTGTTAAAAATGCTAGTAGTAGGCGCAACAGTACTCTTACTTAAATACCCTCCAAGAACTATATTTCTAAGTTTATTTAGCTTATTTCAGGTAGGTGAATTTTCCTTATTACTGTCGGGAGTGGGATTAGATAATAATATTATTCCAGATAGTATTTATCAATATTTCCTGGCGATTTCTATTATCACTATGGGCCTTACTCCTTTCCTTATTGCAGCAGCTCCAAAAATCACCTATTCTATTTTAAAATCCAGAATTCCTGCTTCGGTAAGGCATAGGTTGGAGAGTTTTAACAAACAGAAATCTACTGAAGAAAGCAGTAATGAACCCAAAAAACTGGAAGATCATCTTATTATTATCGGCTACGGAATTAACGGTGAAAATATTGCTAAAGCTGCCCGAAATGCTGAAATTCCGTATGTAATTGTAGATACCGATCCGGTTACTTTTAGGAAAGCTAAAAATAATAACGAACCCGTTATTTTTGGTGATGCTACAAACTCACTTATTTTAAAACATCTACACGTCCAGGAGGCACGGGTTGTAGTAATTGCGATTTCAGATCCCGGTGCTACAAAGAAGATTATCAGTAATGTTCGCTTATATACCAAAACAGCTTTTATAATTGTGAGAACCCGTTATGTACGTGAGATTGAAGAAAATATTAAGCTGGGAGCTGACGAAGTGATTCCTGAAGAATTTGAAACGTCTATAGAAATATTTAACCGGGTTCTAAAAAAATACCTGGTTCCTTATAATGAGATAATGGATTTTACTGCCAGTATACGTTCTTCAGATTACGAAATGCTAACTTCAGTAAAAGGCAGGCCGCACAAACCCTCGCTGCAACATTTGCACATTCCAAACCGGGAAATCGTGACTTTAAGTGTTCAACAGAATAACAGGGATATTGTGGGTAAAAGTATTCAGAATTCTGGCATTGGTAAAAACTTTAGGGTTACCGTACTAGCTATAAAAAGAGATACCCAATATATTACCGAAATTCTCCCCGGAACCAAGATTAAACAGGGAGATTTATTATATATTTTTGGTAATCCGGTAAACATCAATAGGCTAAACGAAGAGCTCTCTTACTAGAACTAATAAGGTTTATTATTCAAAAATCCAGAAGAAATTAGAAGTTTTAAAACCTAAGAATCTAATTTCTACAAAATGCTTTCTTAAATAATAATAAAAAATAGCGATGTGATTAAACATACATTGTTGTTATAATTTTAAATAGATATCTTTAAAAATTAGATAACCTAACAACCAATAATTTTATGTCTGTACTGCCCGATCATCTTCTGCGATACCAGAAATTTATAGGCTTTATGCTAAAATACTGGAACAGCGATCTGTTTGCAAATACTGCTTCTAAAGTAATGGATGGGGATTCAGATGAAACCCAAAGTACTTACGATCAAAGTCCGGAAGAACTGGTAGAAGATCTAAAAAATATGGGGCCTACCTACATAAAAATGGGTCAATTGCTTTCTACCCGGCCAGATCTTTTGCCAGAGGCCTACTTAAAAGCTCTGGCTACGTTGCAGGATGATGTTCCTGCTATTCCATACGAGGAGGTTCACCAAATTGTTGAGGAAGAAATAGGAACCAGAATTTCAAAAGCATTTGAAAGTTTTGATGAAAAACCACTGGCAAGTGCTTCTATTGGGCAGGTACATAAAGCTACCTTAAGATCGGGCCAACCCGTGGCGGTAAAAATCCAGAGACCTGGAATTAAAAAGCAATTCCTTTCAGACTTAGACACTTTAAAAGAGCTTGCCGAGATGGCTGTTAAACACAGCGTTACCGCTCAAAAATATGCTTTCGATGATGTTTTAGTTGAATTAAGAAGAATTCTATTACAGGAATTAGATTACCATAGAGAAGCACAAAACCTAATTAGCCTCGGCAATAATTTAAAAGAGTTTAAGGACCTAATTGTGCCGCAACCAATCCTCGATTATTCTTCGGGCAAGGTGCTTACCATGGAGTATATTGAAGGTCGCAAAATCACTTCTATATCACCACTGAAACAAATTGAAGTAGACTATTCACCTTTAGTAGACCAGTTGGTAAATGCTTATTTACAGCAGGTAATTAATGATGGTTTTGTACACGCCGATCCGCATCCTGGAAATATTCAGTTTACAAAAGACGATAAAATTGCGCTAATAGACCTTGGCATGGTTGCCCGGTTTAGCCCGGCAATCAAACAATATATTTTAGAGCTTTTACTGGCTATAAGTAAAAATAATGGCGAAGAAACTGCTCGCGTATTACTAAGTATGAGCGAGATTAAAGAAGACGCTAATCTAAAATACTTTAAAAAAACTATTAGTGATATTATTATGGATAGTGAGCATAGCAGGGCTAAAGACTTGCAAACCGGCCGCTTACTAATTCAATTAAACCGACTCGCTGCTGATAACGGGATACATATACCGGTTGAAGTAAATATACTTGGAAAAATTCTTCTAAATATGGATCAAATTATCGCAGTTTTAGATCCAGATTTTGATCTTCGGGATGCTATTAAAAGACATTCTCATAAGATAATGCGCGATAAAATGTATGAAGAGCTAAAGCCCGAAAACTTCTTCTCTTCTGTACTGGCATCAAAGAAATTCATAGAATATTTACCCGATCGGTTAAATACCATTTCAAAAAATCTTTCTGAAAATGAATTTGAAATTAAAATTAATGCTTTTGACGAAAAACGCGTGACCGATGGATTTCAAAAAGTAGCTAACCGCATTACCTTAGGTTTAATAATAGCCGCAATGATTATAGGCGCCTCCATGTTAATGCAAGTGCCTTCAGATTTCACGATTCTAGGCTATCCCGGGCTCGCCATGATATTTTTTCTTTTGGCTGCCATTGGAGGCATTATACTTAGTTATATCATCGTGTTTAGGGATGATAATCTAAATAATAAAGATTAAGCCGTTTGGGTAATTGTGCATTTCAGTGTATTTTTCAGTTCTAAAAACTTAGACCACATGAAAAATATCTTTACCCCTTTATTTTTACTTGTTTTTATAGCAACGGCCTGGAGCCAAAAAGTTGAAATTCCTGTAGACACTACGGTAACTACAAAGCATTCGGTTACTATTAATTCAAAAAATATAGATTATACCGCTACCACGGGAATGCAGCCGCTTTGGAATAACGATGGAGAGCCTATAGCAAGCCTTTTTTATACCTATTACAAAAGAAGTAATATAAAAAATACCGAAAATCGCCCTTTGGTTATTTCATTTAATGGCGGCCCAGGTTCCGCTTCGGTTTGGATGCATATTGCTTATACAGGGCCAAGAGTTTTAAAAATTGACGATGAAGGTTTCCCTATTCAACCCTACGGAATTAAAGAAAACCCTCATTCTATTTTAGATGTTGCTGATATTGTGTATGTAAATCCTGTGAATACAGGTTTTTCCCGCCCTATTCCTAATAAAGAAGGGGAAGTAGATAAAGAAAAATTCTTTGGCGTAGATGCCGATGTAAAATATTTAGCCGAATGGTTAAACACTTTTGTAAGTCGAAATAATAGGTGGTTATCTCCAAAATATCTTATTGGTGAAAGCTATGGAACCACCCGTGTTTCGGGATTGGCATTGGAGCTTCAAAACAGCCAGTGGATGTATCTTAACGGAGTGATTCTGGTTTCTCCAACCGAATTAGGAATTGAGCGTGATGGCCCGGTAGGCATTGCAAACAGGCTACCCTATTTTGCCGCTGCCGCCTGGTATCACGATGCTTTACCTGCCGAGCTTCAAAATAAAGAATTAGAAGACCTGCTGGAAGAGGTAGAAAATTACACTATTAATGAGCTAACACCGGTCCTTGTAAAAGGAGGTTTTACCGAAACTTCTAAAAAAGAAGCTGCAGCCGAAAAAATGGCCTATTATTCTGGAATTTCTAAGGAAGTAATTCTACAAAATAATCTGGATGTTGACTATCGCTATTTCTGGAAAGAGTTAAAAAGAAAAGACGGTGTTACCGTGGGCAGACTTGACTCCAGGTATTTAGGAATAGATGCTAAAGAAGCTGGGGATTCGCCAGATTATAACGCTGAGCTAACTTCCTGGTTACATTCCTTTACACCGGCAATAAATCACTATTTACGTAACGACCTTAATTTTGAAACCGATCTTAAGTATTTTATGTTTGGGCCCGTACATCCCTGGGATCGCAGCGGGAACAATACCGGCGAAAACCTAAGACAGGCAATGGCCCAAAACCCAAATCTGGATGTGTTGATTCAATCTGGATATTTTGACGGTGCTACAACTTATTTCAATGCAAAATATACCATGTGGCAGTTAGACCAAAGTGGTAAATTAAAAGATCGCTTAAGCTTTAAAGGATATGAAAGCGGACATATGATGTATTTAAGAGCCGAAGATCTTAAAAATGCTAATGAGGATATTCGGGAGTTTATAGAAAATAGTCTTCCTGAAGACGGAGCTCCTGCTAAATATTAATTGATAAAATGATTGGGAAGGTTTTTAAGATAACGTCACCCTGAACTCGTTTCAGGGTCTAATTTGAGATAAACTTAGATTCTGAAATAAATTCAGAATGACGAAATTTAGATAATCTTCCCAAACATTTTCCTCCTTAATTACTGCATCAAAAAATCCTTCAAATCATCATAATCTGAAATTTCGAAGGATTTTTTTTCCTTATTCATCACTTCTTTAATTGAAGCCGGAATTTCTACCTTCTCTCCTATCACTTCTTCTACAGTTTCCAGGAATTTTACCGGATGCGCAGTTTCTAAAAACGTGCCATAATATTCAGGGTTTTCAGCTAAAAACTCCTGGAGTCCCAAATATCCAACTGCACCGTGAGGATCCATGACATAATCATACTTTTGCTTTACCTCTTTTATAGCTTTTCGCGTTTCTTCATCTGAATAGCTAAAAGAGGAAAGTTGCTGTGACAGCAAATTAAATTCATTATCAAACAATTCCAGAATCCTAACAAAATTACTTGGATTACCAACATCCATAGCGTTAGAGATAGTTTGTACGCTTTGTTTTGGAGTATATTCTTTAGACTTTAAATAACGTGTCACCACATTATTTTCGTTATTCGACGCAATAAAATGATCTATAGGCAATCCCATTTGCTTTGCCAGCATCCCGGCACAAATATTCCCAAAGTTTCCACTAGGCACCGAAAAGGCCAGTTTTTCCTTCTTTTCAGCTAATTGTTTGTAAGCGAAGAAATAGTAGAACATTTGCGGTAACCATCTCGCTACATTTATAGAATTTGCAGAGGTTAATTGCCGTTTCTCACTTATTTCTGAATCAGAAAATGCTTTTTTAACCATATCCTGGCAATCATCAAAATTACCATTTACTTCAAGCGCTGTTATATTTTGACCTAAGGTAGTAAGTTGTTTCTCCTGAATTTCACTAACTTTTCCTTTTGGATATAAGATTACCACATCGATCCCTTCAACTCCTAGAAATCCGTTTGCAACTGCACCACCGGTGTCCCCGGAAGTGGCCACCAATACGGTAATTTTACTTAGATTTCCTTTTTTCACAAAATGTCCAAGGCATCCCGCCATAAATCCGGCGCCTACATCTTTAAAAGCTAAAGTTGGGCCGTGAAAGAGTTCAAGGGTTCCGATGTTTTCTGAAATGGACACTACCGGAAATTCAAAATTCAGTGTTTTTTTTAGAATTTCCTGCAGGCTATTTTTTTCAATTTCATCGCCTACAAAAGCTTTTATGGCTTCATAAGCAATTTCTTCTTTTGAATATTTATCCAGGTTTTGAAAAAAATCCTGGGAGAGTTTCGGAATGTCTTCAGGAAAGTAGAGCGCTTTTCCTGGAGCCAAACCACGAACTACCGCATCTTCAAAGGATACTTTATGGTTTTTATCGTTTAAACTTCTGTATTTCATTTGTTTAAAATTTATTCCCAGTTTGAGGAATTAGGTTCGGGCCTTGAATAATATCCCTGTGTTTTGCCATTTTTGCATCTAGCATCATGCTGGTTTCATTAGTTGATTATTTTTATTCCTTCAGAATTGATTTTCGATAAATGAAGATCGAAATCTATATTTTTATCCTGATAAAACTCCTGGAATTCGGATTTCACCTTTTCAGCTACACCATCGCCTTTGCATAAAGCAAAAACCGAAGGTCCCGAACCGGAAATACCAAAACCCAATGCTCCATTTGCTGAAGCTAAGGCTTTTAAATCGTCGAAATAAGGAATTAAAATAGAGCGCACAGGTTCTATAATTTCATCTTTTAAACTTCTACCTAAAAGATTATAATCCTGGGTATAAAGTGCACTTACCAGGGCTGCAAGGTTTCCCCACTGACTAATGGCTTTCTTTAATTCCACAGTCTGCTTAATAATAGATCGGGAATCTCTTGTTTTTAGCTCAATTAACGGGTGTAATATCAACATTCGTAATTCGGGCAAACTTGGTAAACTTAGTATTTCCAAAGGTTCGTAGCTCTTTACAAGACTAAAACCACCCAACAAGGCCGGTGCTACATTATCGGCGTGAGCATTCCCACTAGCAAGTCGTTCTCCTTCCATGGCAAATTTTATCAATTCGTTTGTGGTAAAAGGTTCCCCAAGTAATTTATTAATACCGAATACAGCTCCAGTAGCACTGGCCGCACTACTGCCAATGCCACTTCCGGCTTTTATATTTTTCTTTATTTCTATATCAAAGCCCTGCTTTTCATCCAATTCAGCTAATAAAGCTTCTGCCGAAACACCGGCTACATTTGCATTGACTTCTAAAGGCAAATCCTGACCGGTAATTTTAGTAATTCTTAATTTCTGTTCTGAATTCATAGAAATAATCATCTCATCTCCAACTCCATCTAAACAACAACCAAGAACATCAAAGCCGCAAGAAAGGTTGGCTACGGTTGCCGGAGCAAAAAGTTTTATTCTATCCATAGCCTATTTTTTTCCTATTCTTATCACATCAGCAAAAATTCCTGAAGCAGTAACCTCAGCCCCGGCACCGGCACCTTTTACAATTAAAGGTTGTTCTGGGTAACGTTCGGTGAAAAATAATACAATATTGTCGCTACCACTTAAATTATAAAATGGATGTTGAGCATCTACCGATTGTAAACCAACCACAGCTTTCCCATTTTCCAATTGTGCTACATATTTGAGTTGCTCCCCTTTTTCCTCCGCCGATTTATATATTTCCTGGAATTTTGGTTCATCTTTCTTCAGCAATTCAAAAAAGTCTTCATTATTGGTAGTAGCTAAACTTTCTTCTGATAAGAAATCTTCACTTTCAATATCTTCCAATTCCATCTTATGACCACTTTCACGGGCAAGGATTAGAATCTTTCGAGCTACATCTACTCCACTAAGATCAATTTTAGGATCGGGTTCGGTATAGCCTTCTTTCATTGCCATTTCTACGGTTTTATAGAAAGGTTCTTCAGCTTTATACGTATTAAAAACAAAGTTCAAACTTCCTGAAAGCACCGCCTGGATCTTAGTAATTCTATCTCCTGAAGCCACTAAATTTTTAAGTGTATCTATAATTGGCAAACCTGCTCCTACATTGGTTTCATATAAAAATGATGCTCCATATTCCCTGGCCAGGTTCTGTAGTTCCTGGTAATTCTCAAAACTATCGGCGCAGGCAATTTTGTTACAGGTCACCACGGAAACCGAATTAGCTAAATATTCTTTATACCAGGCAGAAATTTCTGCACTTGCCGTATTATCTACAAAAATGCTGTTTCGCAGGTTAAAGGAATCCACTTTTTTAAAGAATTCAGCTTTGTCGGCTTTCTCACCTTTTTCGAGTGCTTTTTCCCAGTTTTGCAGGTCGATTCCATTTTCATCAAAAAGCATTTTCCTGGAATTTGATAGCCCGTGTACGCGCACTTTCAACCTTAAATTTTCCAGAAGAAATTTCTCCTGCTTTTTTAATTGATTCAAAAGTTTACTTCCAACATTTCCAACACCAGTAATAAACAGGTTTAGTTCTTTAGAAGGCACTTCAAAGAATTGCTCATGTAAAGTATTCAATGCTTTTTTTACATCCTTCTTTGCGATAACTGCTGAAATATTCCTTTCAGAAGACCCCTGTGCAATTGCACGAATATTAATATTATTATTTCCTAATGCACTAAACATTTTTCCGCTTAAACCGTGATGACTTTTCATCCTATCTCCAACCAGCGCAACAATTGCTACATTTTCTTCGATTTCTACCGGTTTAATTTTTTTATACTGAATCTCAACCTCAAAAGCTTCATCCAAAGCTTCTTTGGCCAGCTCTGCTTCATCATCCTTTACAGCGATACATATACTATGTTCTGAAGACGCCTGGGTAATTAATACCACATTGATATTCTCCTGAAAAAGTATTTCAAAAAAGCGCTTAGAAAAACCCGGAATACCTACCATTCCGCTGCCTTCAATATTTAGCAACTTTATAGAATCTATATGAGTAATTCCCGTAACCCAGCGAAAATTCTTTTCGGAAGACCTGGAAATTAAAGTTCCATCCTCATCGGGTTTAAAGGTATTTTTAATACGAATACTAATTTGTTTATCCAGCAAGGGCTGCAAGGTTGGCGGATAAAGCACTTTAGCTCCAAAATGTGATAACTCCATCGCTTCCTGGTACGAAATATCTTTTAGCGAATAAGCGTGCGGTACAATTTGTGGATTTGCTGTGTACATACCGTTCACATCCGTGTAAATAAGTACTTCTTTCACATCTAAAGCGGCACCATACAAGGCAGCAGTGAAATCTGATCCGCCACGCCCAAGTGTACTGGGAACGCCCTGTTCATTTCTAGAAACAAATCCGGGAGCGATAAACAAAGAAGCGTCTTTTTCGGCAAAATACTTTTCAATATGAGTATTGGTTAATTGATAATTGACCTGTACTTTTTCGTTGGTGTTTTTACAGACAATTAATTCTCTGGAATCAACATATTGAGAGTTTATCCCTAGATTTTTAAAATATTCAGCAATAATTAATGAAGACAACACTTCCCCAAATCCAGAAACTACGTGTCGGGTTTTATTAGAAAGTTCGTTTAAGAGATAGACTCCTTCGTACAGAGTTTCCAGCCTGTTAAGCTCAGTTTTCACCTTGCTTAAAATACTGCTTTGTGCCTGTACAGGAATTAATTCTTTTACTGCTTCGAGGTGGCGTTTTTCGTTTTTTATGAGCAATTCTTTATAGGCAAGGTCCTCTTTTGAAGCCAGATCTGCCATTTTCAGCAAATCATTCGTCACCCCACCAAAAGCAGAAAAAACAACCAGGGTTTTATCTTCTTTTAAATGTTTCTGAACAGTTTTAGCTACGAGTTTTATTCGCTCTGGAGATGCCAAAGAGGTACCTCCGAATTTTAGGACTTTCATAAGTCAAAATGGTTAAATTAGAATGATTGTGTTTTAAAAAACAGGTGTGTACAGAAGCGCTATGTAGAATTATACCCCAAAAGGGGTAATACGAATAGTAGTCATGCCATAAATGCCCAAGCCAAGAACGCTTGTTGAAGTGCGGAAATTAGTGTTTTTTGTAATCTTCATTTTTGACATTATTCTGATAATAAAAGTATATATTTTAAGAGGTATTACAAATAAAAATGAGACTTTCAGGTAAGAATTATGAATTTCTTTTTATTGGACAAAAAAAATACCCGATCATTAAAATAATCGGGTGTTTTTCGAGCTGAATTATTAAATACTTAAAGGTCACTGATATAACTACCGTATAGATCTTTAAATTGAACGCCTTTGGCGAACCTATGTTTACTTAATTTTTTAAACTCAACGAGAGCCCACAGCAAAAACTCTTTCAAGAAGTAAGAATCTTTTTCTGAAATTTCTGGATGGTATTTTTTAATAAGATCATTTAAAGGTTTTACCGAATCAAGTTTTTGCTTGTAATCTGCATTTGAAAGATCATCTGGTAATTCAAAACCGCTTTGTTCAAAGAACCATTCAACTAAATCATCATAAGGTGTGGTTTCGTCTGGTCTTTGTAACTTTTCAATCTTTGGAAAATCCTGCGGGAATAAAGTTTTTACGGCATCGCCAATTAATTGTAAAGCTACACTCGCCGCTCCTTCTTCTTCCCCTTCATATACAAGCTCTACTTTCCCGGTAATTGCTGGTACAACGCCAAGAAAGTCTCCAAACCTTAGCAGAGTTTCTTCATCTCCAGATTTTAATGAGCGTCTTTCGGCAGTACTCAACAGGTTTTCATAAGCCGTTATACTTAATCTTGCACTTATTCCGCTTTTTTCATCTATAAATTCACTTTCCCGTGCCTCAAAACTAATTTGTTCCAGTAGATCTTTGGCCAGTTCTGGAACATAAACCAGTTCACTTTGTCTTTTATCCAGTTTCGCTTCCTGAGCGGTAATAATTTTTGCTGTTTCAATATCGTCAGGATAATGGGTTAGAATTTGAGACCCTATCCTGTCTTTTAATGGAGTAACGATACTACCACGATTTGTATAATCTTCAGGATTTGCAGTAAAGACAAACTGCAGGTCTAGTGGTAACCTTAATTTAAATCCGCGAATTTGGATATCTCCTTCCTGGAGAATATTGAATAATGCCACCTGGATTCTTGCTTGTAAATCTGGCAGCTCGTTAATTACAAAAATACTTCTATTAGCACGGGGAATCATCCCGAAGTGAATTACGCGATCATCGGCATAACTCAATTTTAAGTTTGCAGCTTTAATAGGATCTACATCTCCAATTAGATCGGCTACCGTCACATCTGGAGTGGCAAGTTTTTCAAAAAATCGTTCTTCTCTATGTACCCAGCTTATTGGAGTTTCATCTGCTTTCTCTTTTACTAACTCTCGTGCATAACGTGAAATAGGATTCAAAGGATCGTCGTTGATCTCAGATCCCTGTATCACCGGCATATATTCATCAAGCAAATTAACCATTAAACGAGCTAACCTCGTTTTTGCCTGGCCTCTTAAGCCAAGTAGATTAATATTGTGGCGGGATAGAATTGCTCTTTCCAACTCGGGAATCACACTATCTTCATAACCGTGAATACCGGGAAAAGTTGGTTCATTTTTCTTAATCTTTTCAATTAAATTCTCTCTAAGTTCTTCTTTAATACCCCGACTTTTATATCCGGATTTTTTAAGTTCTCCCAGTGTATTTATTTTTTCTTTTTTCATGTTTGTTTTTTATTTCTGATTAAACCCTTCGTCTAAATTTCTATCGAAATTCAGCCACCTCCCTTTTGAAAAGGGAGGAACTTTAAGGGGTTTTAAAATTATCTTTAATTTCTTTTAAAACAGTAGGTAAAAAGTCAAATACCATTTTATTCTCAAAACGAATAACATTGAAGCCCAAACTTTCTAAATATCTAGTTCGTTTTAAATCTTTTTCTTCTATTGTACTGTTTAAATGTACTTGACCATCTAATTCAACAATTAATTTTTCTGAAACACAATAAAAATCTACTATATAATTTCCTATGCTATGTTGTCTTGTAAACCTCTTTCCTTCAAGCTTTTTAGCTTTTAAAAAATTCCACAGAAAAGCTTCAGCCAAAGTCATATTTTCTCTTAGAAACTTACGGTATTCCTTTAATTCCTTGCGCGTATGAATTTGTTGTCTTTTCAGCATCATTTTTTTTAATTGCTCCCCTCTTTAGGTAAAGAGGGGAAGTTTTGGTTGCAAACCAAAGCGGGGAGTTTGAATTTTATTAATTCCCCCTAATTCTCTTTTTTCTATTGGTTTCGTAATCTTCAAAAATCATTTCACCTAAACCTTTAAGACCTGTATAAAATGCCTTACCCTGGTTTGCATAGGTAAACTCTTTAACAAACTGCATTAAATAAGGGTCTTGTGCGATCATAAATGTAGTGATGGGGATATGTAACTTCCTGGCCTGTCTCGCCATGGTATAGCATTTTCCTAGAATATATGGATCTAGCCCCATACTATTTTTATAATAAGAACCATCCCGTTCTCTGAGGCAACTTGGTTTTCCATCGGTGATCATAAAAATTTGGCGATTGGTACTTCGTTTTCTTCTTAAGATATCCATAGCCAATTTTAAACCTGCAACGGTATTGGTATGATATGGCCCTACTTTTAAATAAGGAAGATCGGCGATAGAAACCGGCCAGGCATCGTCACCAAAAACAATAATATCCAGGCTATCTTTTGGATACCGGGTAGTGATTAATTCGGCTAGAGCCATGGCGACTTTTTTTGCCGGAGTAATTCGATCTTCGCCATAAAGTATCATACTGTGGCTAAGATCTATCATTAATACCGTACTCATTCGGGATTTATAATGGGTTTCTTCTACCACCAAATCCTCTTCGGTCATATTAAAATCTCCGATCCCGTGATTAATTTGTGCATTACGCAGACTTTCGGTAACCGAAATTTTATCTGGAGCATCTCCAAATTGAAAGGCCTTAAAATCGCCGGTATGCTCATCTCCCCGGCCTACGTGATTTGTTCTATGACTGCCAGAGGCGCTTTTTTTAAGTCTTCCAAAGATTTGATCTAAAGCCTGCTTTCTAATTGCACGCTCGGTTTTAGCGGTAATGGCCATTCCACCACCTTCATCTTCACTTTCTTCTTTGATGTAACCTTTTTTCTTTAGGTCTTCAACGAAATCATCTAGCGTATAATCTTCTGGGGTTAGTTTGTATTCTTCATCAAGCTGTTTTAGCCAATCCAGCGCTTCATCTAAATCGCCTGAAGTATGGGTTATCAATTCTTTGAAAACCTCGAACAATCTATCAAATGGCGATTTGTCTGGTGCTTCAAATTTATTAAAAACAAATCCGCTGCCCTGTCTGTAATCTTTCTTCTTCATAATCCTAAAATTACAGTATTTTGGCTAGAATTGGAAAAGCTTTAGCTCCAACAGTGATTAAACTTATGTTAATCTATAAATTTGTGAGTCTTGCAATTGCGTTTTATATTGTTATTCTTTTCTTAAATACTTCAGCAATTAGTAAGGAGTTTAGAGATTTGAATATTACTAAATATAGACTGTAAATAAATGAGAAAAATAATATTAAGTCTTTTATGTTTAAGCCTGGTTATTAGCACTTACGCCCAGGATTCTCCTTATAAAACCAATACCTGGAAAGATGGTGCATATATTGCCGGTGCTGTTGGTTTAAACGTTTTAGGGTTTACTTTTATTCAAAATAAAGAATCACTAACCGAATCTGAACTTAACGCTCTTAATAAGAATGATATTTGGGGAATAGACCGGTGGGCCGCAGGCAATTACTCTGAAGATGCAGATGCTGTAAGCTATATTCCATTTTATGCTGCACTGGGAATGCCTCTGGCTTTTTTACCCAGTAAGGCCGAAAGAAATAATTTTGGCCAAATAAGTGTTCTTTTTGTTGAAACTATGGCTACTACCGGAGTTTTCTACACTATGACGGCCGGTTTAATCGATAAAAGCAGACCATTAGTTTACAATAAAGATCTTCCTACTAGTGAGCGTGCTGAAGGTGGTGCCCAACGCTCCTTTATTGCGGGACATACAGCCGTTGCTTCTGCCGGAACTTTTTTCGCTGCCAAGGTTTTTAATGATTTTCATCCAGATTCTAAAGCAATACCCTATGTTTGGGGAGGCGCTACGGGAATTTCGACACTAATGGGTTTTTTGCGCATTAAAGCCGGGAAGCACTTTCTAACCGATAATATTGCCGGATTCGTAGTAGGAGCGGATAGTGGTATTTTGATCCCAGAATTACACAAAAAAGGAAATGAAAATATTGATCTGTATCCCACTGCCAATTTTAATGTGAATGGCACTGGCATCAATACCAAAGGCCTTGCCCTAACCTATAAGTTTTAAGCTAATTCTCTATGGAAATTTCAGAAATAATAATGCTTATAGCCTGTGGATTATTTTTAATTCCCAGCCTGGCATCTGCAACAAGATTTGATCAATGGTGGATACGCGCTTTCGATTTTCCTCGTCTTCAAATCTCGATACTTATTAGCGTTATAATTGTTGCGGCAATTATCGTATTTGACTTTTCTAAAGTAATTCATTTTATCGCTGTTGCATTACTATTAGTGAGCCTCATTTACCAGGTTGAAAAAATTTATCCTTACACCTGGTTTGCAAAGAAGGAAGTCATGAAATTTGAAGATGGTGACCCTACCGATAACATTTCAATCCTGGTGAGTAATGTACTTACCCCTAACGAAGATTACCACAAACTTCTTGAAATTGTAAACAGAAGGCAACCCGATATTCTACTTACCCTGGAATCTGATGAAAAATGGGAAAAGGCGCTTAAAGGACTGGAAGAGGAATATAAATATTGTATTAAAGTACCCCAGGACAACCTCTACGGAATGCACTTATATTCTAAACTGAAGTTGGAAGAAACCGAAATCAGGTACCTGGTAAAAGACGATATTCCTTCTATTCACGGATTTGTGCGTTTAGATGATAATTCAAAAATTAGAATTCATTGTATGCATCCAAGGCCTCCAAGTCCTTCTGAAGCTGATACTTCTACTAATCGTGATGCAGAATTACTAATGCTGGGAAGAGACGTACGGGAACAGGATGATAGTGTTTTGGTCTTTGGAGATCTAAACGATGTGGCCTGGTCCAGAACCACGCGCTTATTTCAACAAATGAGCGGATTAATGGATCCAAGAATTGGAAGAGGTTTTTTTAATACTTTCCACGCCGATTATCGTTTTTTTAGATGGCCGCTAGATCACGTTTTTCATAGTAATGATTTTACGCTGATAGATATTGCCCGCGAAAAACACATAGGTTCAGATCATTTCCCTATGTATATTAAATTGAATTTTGAACGAAAAGCAGAACTGGAACAAAATAAACCAGAAGCTGAGGAAGAGGAAAAAGATTGGGCGCAGGATAAAATCGATGATGCTGAACCCCGGGAAAAAGGTGTTTAAACCCGTTCGAAAAAATGACTTATCTCTGGAATTTCTTTGATCTTTTCACAGTCTGAAGAGTGGATAGGTTTTTCAATAAATAAGCGTACCATACTATATTTTTTAGCCTCTTCTTTATCTTCTTTATTAATAGAAGAGGTAACCATAACAACGTGATAATGAGATTTTTCTTCGCTGCTTTCCAAACAGTTTAGAAAATCCCATCCATTCATACCAGGCATATTTATATCTAAAAAAATAAGAAACTCCTTTTTATTTTGTAATTGCTGCTGCTCATTTAAATAATTTAGGGCAGCATCAGCATTATTAAAACAAATTGGATTTGATGCGATCTCGTGATTTGATATCGTTTCCTTTTGAATAAAAACCACAATTTGATCGTCATCTACGATAATTACTTCAAGCACTCTGGAGGGTTTAGGGCAAGAGCTTAGAAATCTTCTTCGGTTTTATTGGTGATCTTTCTAATAACCTTATCAAGCTCTTCAGACGAATTTAAGATATTATCTATAATTTCTTCAATATTATCAAGGTTATTTCTTTGATTTTTCAATAAATCTATCAATCCCATAATTCTTGCTAGAGGTGCCCTAACCACGTGAGATTGTGTCCACGCAATTTCTCGAAGCCTTTCGTTACTACGTTCTATGGCATTAATATATTTTCTTCTTTCGGTAATATCCTGTACAGAACCAATTATACGCGAAGGTTTGCCTTCTGCATCACTAATCACGTAACTACGGTCAAGGATATATTTATAGTTTCCATCAGCACATTTAAAGCGATATTCAATATTCAATAGCTTTTTTTGATTACTAAAAACTTCTTTAGCCTCTTTAGTTACACGCTCGTAGTCTTCAGGATGCAATCTTTCCTCCCACCATTTTCTAGATGTTCCCAGTTCTTCAGGGCTATATCCAAAAATATCATATATAGCATTGCTAAACTGAAAAGTATCGTTTTCAATATTATAATCGGTAATTAGATCACTGGTAGCTTTGGCAACGATGTCATAACGCCCCAGGCTTTCTCTTAATTCCTTTTCCTGTATTTTAAAACTGGTGATATCTCTTGAAGTTGCCACTAAACCATTTACTGAAGGATCGTCTCTTAAATCACTTATAATAGTTTCTAACCATCGCCATTCTCCCTCCCCATTTCTATATCTATAGGAAGGCAGTTGAAAAGATTTTACTTTACCTATAAATTTAATCTTGTCTTCTATATATGGACGATCTTCATTATGAATATATTTAAAAGCATTACTTCCTATCAATTTTTCCGGGTCTGCTCCTAAAATATTTCTTGCACTAGGACTTATATACGTATAATGAAAATTTTCATCCAATATACTTATTACGTCACTGCCATCCTGTACCAGAGCTTTAAATCGCTGCTGACTATGTCTTAATTTTTCTTCGGCTTTAAGTTTTTCGGTAATATTGTGCGCCAGAGTAACGCGAGCCTCGCGCCCTCCAAATAAAATAGGATTACTTTGAACATCTATAAAAAGAAGCTGTCGGCTTTTGGTGTAATGTTTAACTTTAATGTTGAAGAAATCGTGATAATTATCCTCTACAGTTTGTTCTATTTTATCCACGTCTTCTACCCATAGATCTCTCACCGTCATTTTTAAAAACTCTTCCCGCGAATAGCCATAAAGTTCTATCGCCGCCTGGTTAACACTTAAAAACTCCAGGGTATTGCGGTCTAATACCCACATAGGTAGAGGGCTGGAATCAAATAATGTTCGATACTTTTCTTCAGACTCATAAAGCTGCCGCTGTACCTTTTTTCGCTCCATACTATAATGGATGCTTTTAGAAAGATTTGAGGCATTAATTTCATCTTTCAGCAGATAGTCAGAGACGCCCCAGGATAGGGTTTTCATTCCGTAATCCTTATTGGTATATCCTGTTAGTACTACCACCGGCGCCCCGTTAGATAAAGCGAGGATTTCTTTTACAAGAGTTTCGGTATTTTTAATATCCGGAAGTGAGAGGTCAAGTAAGACGGTATCGAAATTTCCCGAAGTATGAAGTATTTCTTTCGCCATTTTAAAATTTTCGGCGCGTCGCAGTTCCAGTGCTGCATGTTCTTCGGAAAGATAATCTTCTATAAGAATAAAATCGCCCGGGTTGTCCTCAATAACTAAAACCTTTAACTCCCCGGAATTTTGAACCATTTAAAACAATTTTAAAATAGCGAAGTAAAAATTTTATGAACTTAATCAACTAGTTTACAAGACGTAAACCTAAATTTAAGCTTTCAAAATTAAAAGCACTTAGCTTCGCTCTACAGAGTAAATATACTAAAATTGTTTTGGGATTGTAAAATAAAAGTTGCTCCCTTTCCCAAGGCTAGACTTTACCCAAATTTTACCGCCAAAATTATCAACGATCTTTTTACATATTGCCAGGCCAATTCCCGTTCCTTCGTATTCATCCCGCTGATGTAAACGCTGAAAAATTATAAAAATTTGCTCCTTGAATTCTTCTTCAAACCCGATACCGTTATCACTAATTTTAAATTCCCAATGCTTCTTATTTTTTAAAGATGAAATTTTGATAACCGGCTGCCGTTCCTTTGAAGAATACTTCAAAGCATTACCTATTAAATTAGAAAATAGTTGCCTTAACACTGGTTCTTCAACCTCCAATTCTGGAAGCACACCTATTTTAATTTTAGCATTTTTTTCTTCAATAGATTTTTTTTGAAGTGATAGCACCTCAGAAACTAAATGCTCAAGATTAACTGCTGTAACTTTATGCGCTACCCGTCCCACCCTCGAATATTCAAGTAAATCTAAAATTATTTGGCGCATTCGGGTTGCACCATCGTGCGCAAAATAAATATATTGCTGCGCCCTATCATCTAATTTATTGTTGTATTTTTTCTTGAGCTGCGTTAGGAAACTAGTTACCATTCTAAGCGGCTCCTGCAGGTCGTGAGAGGCTATATAGGCAAATTGTTCAAGTTCTTTGTTAGATAATGCCAATTCATCAGCATGTTTTTTGAGCGCCTCGTTTAATTCTTCCAGGGCTTTTTCTTTCTCTTTGATTTCGGTAATATTCCTCGAAATTCCAACCAGGCCTTTTTTATTATCTCCAAATCTAAAAGGGACTTTGGTTAAAAGTGTATAGTTTTTTTTACCGTTAAAATCCTGAACTATATCCTCGCGATTTATTACAGGTATACCATTATTCATACCCCTTGTGTTATCTTCAAGAACCCTGGTAGCCTCTTCTTTCTCAAAAAAGTCCAGGGCCGTTAGTCCTAAACTTTCCTGTTCATTTTCAACCCCATAATAATTCTTATAAAAACTATGATTGGTTAAAATAGTTTCGTGCTTTTCATTTATCACAAAAATATGATCTGGTATATAATCTATAATTGCCCGAAACATATTATGTTCTTCCCGTAGTTTTTGTTCTATTTCTACCTGTTTAGAAATATCTTTCGCAATTCCATAAACTCCGGTTATTTTCTTATTTACGTATATTGGAAAGTTCGTTACATCAAGTACCTTTTTTGTCCCTTTAAGACTTATAAAATTAGTTTGATAGCGCTGCACTTCACCAGAAACTGCCTTGGAAGAGTGCATCATTACACGGTCTCTGTCTTCTGGCGCTATTAAAGGTAAAAAATTGATTTCTCTTGCCTTTTCCCTGGGACCTTCTACAAGATTTAAAGCAGCCTGGTTAAGATCTACAAAATTACCCTTAAGGTCAAAGGAATATACAGCATCAGGATTATAATCAAATAAAGACTGAAAAGCTTGCTTGCTATTTTCTGCAATTAATTCCTGTTTTTTTCTATCTGAAATATCTACAATTGTAGTACTGGTTCTTTTTTCTCCTTCATAATTGGTATAAATAACCGAATGTACCTCACAAGGAAAAGTCTCACCATTCTTTTTAATACCTACTAACTCCGTTCTTATTTCGCCGGCTTTATTTCTTTGTGCAATCGCCGTTTCCAGATCGGAATTCATTTGAATTATATCTTCCCGACTTAATTGTTTCAGTTCTTCGATACTATAACCAAAAAGTTTACACGCTGCCCTATTAACTTCAACTATAGGGCCGCTAGGGTCAGATAGAAAAATAGCCAGAGATGAATTCTCCAGAATATTTTTTAATTGAATTATATTATCACACGAATTAGTGTACTTAGGAGAAACAACTTTTATGCATAGCGAATAATTTTTGATATTCCCCTCATCATCTAAACAAGGACTACTAAAAACCTCTATAGTTTCAGTTTCTGAAAATGTATAGATGTTGTGAAATATCCCCTGATTAGTTTTAAAATCGCTATGGAATTTAGTCCATATGCCAGGTGGAAATACTTCTTCTAAGTTTAGCTGCGCCTTCGGACTTTTGTTTAAGATATTGTTTAAAAATTCTTCTGCGGAAGTATTCCAACTTATAATTTCAAAATTCCCGTCAATTTTTAAAACTGGTGTCACTATTTTTTTCACTGAGGCGCAGTTTGAATTTAAGGATCCTTTTTATAAAAATGATTTAGAAATAGAAACGCCGGCACCAAAATTAGGTCCTTCAGTTTCGCTAAAATCAGCCCCCAACTGAAGATTCAAATTCACAATATTTTGAAGTAAATTTAAGTCGAGGTAAGAGGAAAGAACGTGTTTTCCATTGGTATTTGCACTTCCTTTTCCGCCATAATTCTTCCTGAAACTTCCTAGAAATCTATAGGGGACTTTATTGAAAGCCATCCCGCTTAAACCTATATGATGAGCTAGGATTTTGTTATTTGCAATTCTAAAACGATCTGGCCCGAGTGTAATAAATGGAAGGCCTAGCACCCTATTTTCGTAAGTCCAACCAGATCTATATAAATTATTATTAAAATAATTATCCTCCCCATCGGTGGTAGGTGTATTTTTACTTTGATTTTTGGTATAATAGAATTCATACATCACCGCCTGAAACCAGGAATCTAAAGGAGCCGCAGGATCTTCTATAAAAATTCCATACCGACCATCTGGAGTATTTCTTAGCAAACTACCAGAGCCGTCTTCAAATAAATGATTGTAAATAAGTTCAACATTATAACCAGCTAATATAGTTTTGATATTTATCTCGTAACTTCCCAAATGATTTCCCAAACCATTAATTTCCTGTTCAGAAATTCCGTCTCCGGTATCTTCTCCTGCTCCTCTCCCGGTAATTGCCCTTGTATAGGCTTCAAAATCGGAAGGAAGATCGCCAAATTCCGGATGTGTGCCGCCCCACTGTACAAAGTGCCTTAACCCGGCTGAAATTTGAAATTTAGGTGAAGATCTATAAACCAAATGGAAACTCTTATGATGAAGCCTCGTATTTTCTACGAAACGCTCATCATCCATAAGGTATTCTTCATACGAAGCCTGAAAACCAAGCCCGCGATTATTTTTAAAAAATATGGGACGTTTAGTAAAGAATCGAATTCCAGGAAGCGGTCTTGCATTTAAAGACCATAAAATGCTCTGGTTAGTAGCGCTTAATCCTCTGTATAATTCTTCGCGCTGTTTACGTCCCGCCACAATTCCCAACCAGGAATTATTAAAAGCTAAATAGGCTTCATCTAATTGAAGTTTATCGGCAAAACCGTCCTGGTAAAGCGCTCCCAGCCCAACCTGTAAATTAGAATTTTCGGAAAGATTATAAAATCCGTGAGTACTAATAAGTCCAGAAAAATTAGTGAGTTCGTCTATTCTCCCTCTTTGATTGCTATGAAACCAAAATGGAGAGTTCTCACCGTTATAAAATAATCCGGTTGCCTTCACCTGCCCAGTGAACTCAACATTTTGTGCGAAGACATTTAGAAAAGAGGAAAAAAATAAAAATACTAGTAAATTTTGTTTCATAAGTAGGCGTTAAGACTTTTCAAATATGCTTAATTCGATTTAAAAATATGTAATTTTATGCTTTTAAAACTTAGAAATGCTATCCATTTTTCAGAAAAAATACTTTTTAGTCAATTTGCTGGAAGGTTTTACCGATTTCCACAATCATTTACTGCCCGGTATAGACGATGGTGCTAATAGTGCAGAAGACTCTATAGCAATGATCAAAAAATTCAATGAATTTGGAGTCACTAATTTTGTAGCCAGTCCTCACGTTATGGGAGAATTCTATCCCAATACTCTGGATACCATTCTTCCTGCTTTAGATAAAGTAAAAAAGAATTTGCCACACGGAAATTCTATTAAAGCTGCAGGAGAATATATGATGGATCAATATTTAATTGATCAACTGGAAAAGGATAATGTCTTGAATGTGATAGAAAATTATGTTCTAGTAGAGATGTCCTATTTTCAGGCACCCATTAATTTAGCTGAAATTCTATTTAAAATTCAGAATACGAACCTGAAACCAATACTTGCTCATCCAGAACGCTATGCTTTTTATCACGATAACAGCTTTGAAAAGTATAAAGACCTAAAAACGCGAGGTTGTGATTTCCAGTTGAATATGCTATCCCTAACCCCTCATTACGGGACAGGAATACAAAAGAAAGCGTTCCAGTTACTTGAAAAAGGGATGATTGATTTTATTAGCAGTGATGCTCATAGAATGGAACATTTGGAAAAAATTGGGAATATAAAGTTAAACAAAAAACAGCTTAATCTTCTAGAGCCTATAATTGAAAAATCCAAAGCCTTGTTTAGATAAACAAAACTTTGGATTTTTATTTTTTAATTATTATGTGCCTTCTAATTTTTCTTACCAGTCATTCTATTTTTTATTCGCTGCCAGCGTGATTCTTTATCGGCTCCGTATCCATATCCGTATCCATAAGAATATCCATACTTAGCTCCATAAGAAAATTTTGAATAATCTACATCATTTAAAATAATCGCAGGGCTTTTTAGTTTCCCCTGTTGCTTAAGTTCTTTAGGGAAATCCAGCATCTTTTTATCGGTAAAATCAGCTCTTACAACATACAACGTGGTATCAGCCAACGGGCTTACTAACAAAGTATCTGTTACTATCATAGTTGGAGCTGTATCCACCAATACATAATCATAAATTCCGGCTGCATATTCTAACAAACTTTCCAATCGGTCATTCATAAGAAGTTCTGCAGGGTTAGGTGGGATAGGGCCTGAAAGAACCATATCCACTTTTATCCCAGCCTGTTTTTCTATAGAAACAACCTCATTTTCAGAAACTTCAAAATCGTACAAATAATCTGAAAGACCTTTAGGTGCCGCATCACTTATTTCGCCATACCTATGAAGTTTGGGGTTACGAATATCAGCACCAATCAGTAAAACTTTCTTTCCGGTACTCGCCAAAGTACGTGCCATATTATAAGATACAAAGGTCTTTCCTTCTCCTTTTATAGTAGAGGTTACAAAAATTATCTCTCCCCTATCTTTATCTTTATTTTGAAATAGATAGGCCAGGTTAGTCCTCAAAATCCTAAACGATTCAGCAAGGGGAGTACGATCGTTTAATTCGATACGCTCATTTTGTTCTCCACCAATACGCGGTACCTCCCCGATAAAAGGAATATGCTTTATTAATCCACTTAACTCGCCTTTATGATGAACTTTAGTGTCGAGCATATTCTTAGCGAAAATTATCAAGATTGGAATTATTAAGCCAATAATGAAACCTCCAACTAAAATAAGCCAGGGTTTAGGGTCTACAGGAGCATTATTTGTAAATGCCTCATCAATCACTCTAGCAACAGAAGCTGTAGCAGCAAAAGAAATAGCTGCTTCCTCTCTTCTTTGCAGTAAAAATAAATAAAGTTGCTCTTTAATCTGTTGCTGGCGCTCTATACTTCGCATGCCTTTTTCAAGCCCAGGAAAGTTACTAAATTGTCCCTGTGCAACATTTCCTCTTTGATTAAGTTCCCTTAGCCGAACATTAAGTGAACGCCTGGTACTTTCAATATTTTCAAAAAGGTTTTTTCTTAAACTGTCAAGTTGTTGAGTTAAGGTTTTTACAATCGGATTACGTTCCGTACCTCCTTCAAGGTACATATTGCGCTCCATAATAAGGGTATTGTAAGAATTTACAAGTCCCGAAACTCCACCCTCACTAATACCTACATCGGGTAACAATTCATATTCACCTTGATTTCTTAATAATTCCTCTACAGAACTTAAAAGTTCTAATTGAGTTTCAATATTAAAAATCTCCTGTTCAGTAGCTGTAAATTTTGACTGGAACTGGGAAGCCCCGCTACTAACATCCATTATTTGGTTATCCCTTTTAAAATCGGCGATGTTTACTTCTACAGAATCTAATTCCGTAGTTATCATTTCCAGTCTATCTTGAATAAATTTTGTAGTGTTTTCTGCTACCTCCTGTTTATCTTTAACACCTTCCTCATTAAAACGCTCCATCAATTTACTGAGAAAATCTTCCGATCTCTTTGGTGTTTCCTGAACTATACTTAAAGATAAAATATCCTTTGCCTGCCCCTTTTGAGCTATTTGCAGTTTTGATATGTATTCTGCAGCAACAGACCTTAGAGGTTGAATGCGGATATTAACAGAACTTGTCTTTCGAAAAGTTCCTTCTTCCTCTCCAGACTTTGGTAAGATGGTGAATTGAATATCATCTAATTTAATCACCTCCCCTATACTATGATTTTTGGAATACCCAGTAGCCTCTTCTTCCAGCTTAAAAGAAGTATCAGAGGTAGGAGTAACAATTAGATTTTTGGATTTTGAATAAACAATACTATCAGGCGTGATAAACTCAATTAAAACAGGGCTTGATTTATAAGCTTCAACGGTAATTACATTTCCTTCTATAAAGTAGCTGATGTTATGATTTAACTCTTCAACTACACTTTCTACCAGCTGTTTGGATTTTAATTTTTCAATATGATTTTGAATTCCATCATCTTCCAGAGAAAAAATTGCTCCTCCACCGGATGGTGTAGCATTCATTGCATTTTTTTCCTGATCGTCTACAATCATCATTGTAGCTTCAGTATTATATTTCGGAATAGTGTACCTATTATATAAATAGGCTATCAAACCACCGATAAGAAAGCCTAGAAGAATCCACTTCCAATATGCAAGGTATTTAAAGAGTTCAGCTTTTAAATCAAAGGTAGATTCTTCTTTTTCTTCATTAAAATCGTTTAATTCTTCCATCTATCTTGTGAATATAAAAATTAAACTTAATGTTGAACTAACTAGACCTAATATTGCACCCGGACTTCCAAAAAAGCCTGCAGATTTCATTCTTGCGTAAGTGGGCTCTACATATACAATATCATTTTGTTTTAAATAATAATAAGGACTGTCGAAAAGATCGGTTTCCGTCATATCGATGAATCCAACAGATTTCACGCCATCTACCTCTCTTATTACTCTTATATTTTGACGTTTTCCGGTATAACTTACATCACCACTCATTGCTAATAATTCAGGCATAGTAATTCTACCATCAGTGATTTGAACTCTACCAGGGGAGTTAACTTCCCCTAAAACGGTGACACTAAAATTTACAATCCTGACATCTACCACTGGATCTCTTACATATTCTGAAATTTGCGTTTGTAGTTTTTCTTGAATTTCAGTGCGTGTTAAACCTTCCACATCCACAGTGCCAAGAACTGGAAAGTTTATAGTCCCTTTGGGACTAACCAAAT
>Ga0098069_100175_pt1 | contig 35902 bp, 31 predicted proteins | sample 27_taG_FD_92584 | JGI IMG/M metagenome (GOLD analysis project Ga0098069, IMG submission 92584) | Marine viral communities from Cariaco Basin, Caribbean Sea - 27_WHOI_OMZ | ecosystem: Environmental > Aquatic > Marine > Oceanic | place: Caribbean Sea: Cariaco Basin | collected 2014-11-09
AAAATGGGTTTAGCTCGTTTCTGTTTCTACATAAAATTCTATCATCACTATCAAAGTTATGTTATCATTTCAATGAACTTTTAGGTTCTATTGTACTCCCGTGATAACTCAGGACACACAGCATGAAGAGACTACATTGTATGAAACTTAGCTGCGCCGAAGCAGAAAAAGTTTGCACAAAGGCCGAATATCAAGAGGCCGGTTTTATAGAAAAACTAAAACTGAAGCTTCACCTCTACTTCTGCCGAACCTGTAATGATTACTACCACAGCAATAAAAAACTAAGTAATCTTCTGAAAAAAGCCGATCTTAAAACCTGCTCTTCCAAGGAAAAGGAAGTTTTTAAAAATAAGATCAAAAACGGAACTTCAAAAGACGCTTAACACCCAAAGGATTATTAACCAAAAGACAGGAATGGCTTCTACCCAGAAAGCAGTAAAATAACGGCTTCGGTTCTCTTTACTGGCCATTACAAAAGCTCCGGTAAGAAGGCACATAAGAACAAGGGCTTGAAAAGAGGCCTGTGACCGCGAAGCCTTCAAAAAATCTGTCACCATCACGATTGCCAGTAACAGCAAACCCACAATTTTTGTTTGTGTCACCCCTATGCGCTGCGGAAGGGTTCCAAGTTGCTCGAGGTCGTACTTCAGGTCCCTTATCTCGAATGGCAGGATCCAGACCAGCACCAACAAAAACCGCTGAAAAAGCTCCACGAAAAGGTCTTCCAAAATGACATTTTTGACACCTGTCACCGGGAGAATTACCGTCACCCCGGCCCAAACAATTCCTATAATAAAGATCTTGAGCCCCGAGATGCTTCTCAAATTTCTCTTTTTGCTAAAAACCGGCAGGGCGTAAAGCGCAGTTAGGGATCCAAAAATGGCACTTAGCAGCAGGATTTTTACATCAACAAAAAAGGCGGAAACAAGCAACCCTAAAAAACACAAAAAAGAAAAAATCTGGATGTTTTGGAGACCGCGGGTGAGGGTGCGGTGGTGCAGGCCGGCTACTCCGGCGTACTTCACAAAATTATACCCCGTAATCACCGAAAAAAAGATAAAAATTAGCAGGCTAAGCTCAACCTGCCCCCCAAAATGCAAGCTCGTGACAAGGCAAAGCGAAATGACTGCCAAAGCCACGTGAATACTACTGTTAATATAGAAATCAAATATTTTTTTCACTACCTCAAAGGCCACAGCCAAAAGCTTGAAAACTTTACCAATCTTGCTGTTTTAAATCATTAAAAATTAGGTTGAAAATGCTTATTTTCGCCCTTCAAAACACAACTTTTACTTGATGAATACTTTTTCTTTTGCTACACGTCATATAGGCCCCCGGGAACATGATCTAAAGGATATGTTGGAGACTATTGGAGTTGACTCTATAGATCAACTAATTTACGAAACCCTGCCCGATGATATTCGCCTAAAAAAAGATCTTGAGCTTGCCCCGGCCATGAGCGAGCATGAGTATATTGCCCACAGCATCTCCCTGGCTGCCAAAAATAAGGTTTTCAGGACATATATCGGGCTTGGTTACCACCAATCTATTACGCCCCCGGTGATTCAGCGAAATATTTTGGAAAACCCGGGATGGTATACCGCCTACACTCCTTACCAGGCCGAGATTGCCCAGGGAAGGCTGGAAGCCCTTTTGAACTTCCAGACCGTAATAGCCGATCTTACCGGAATGGAACTGGCCAATGCCTCCCTTCTTGATGAAGGTACCGCTGCTGCCGAAGCCATGTCGCTGCTCTATGAAGTGAGGGAACGGGATCAAAAGAAAAGCAACGTAAATAAATTCTTTGTTTCTGAAGTTGTACTTCCGCAAACCATAGACCTTCTTAAAACCCGTGCAATTCCCCTGGGCATTGAACTTGTTATTGGCGATCATGAGGAATTTGATTTTTCCGAAGAATTTTTTGGAGCTTTTTTACAGTATCCGGGAAGGATGGGCCAGGTTTACGACTATTCAGGATTTGTTGCCAAAGCTAAAGAACACAATATAAAAACTGCAGTTGCCGCCGATATTCTGAGCCTGGTGAAACTGCGTGCTCCGGGAGAATTTGGAGTAGACGTGGTTGTGGGAACCACCCAGCGCTTCGGAATTCCGTTGGGCTACGGCGGCCCTCATGCTGCATATTTTGCCACAAAAGAAGAATACAAACGCAGTATTCCCGGCCGCATCATTGGTGTTACCAAAGACACCGACGGAAACTATGCCCTTCGAATGGCACTTCAAACCCGGGAGCAACATATTAAAAGAGACCGGGCCACTTCTAATATTTGTACCGCACAGGTACTTTTGGCTGTAATGGCGGGAATGTACGCTGTTTACCACGGCCCACGCGGACTCAAATTTATCGCGAACAGGGTTCACAGCCTTGCCGCAACTGTTGCTGAAAACGTTGAAAAATTAGGATATTCTCAGCTTAATTCAACATTTTTCGATACTGTACTCATTAAAGCCGAAGCAGCGAGAGTAAAGGAAATTGCAGAGCGAAACGAAGTGAATTTCTACTACCCTTCTTCAGATGTAGTGGCAATTTCCCTGAATGAGGCCACAAACCTTGATGATGTTAATACCATACTCGCAATTTTTGCTGAAGCTGCCGGTAAAGACGCCATTAAAGCTACTGAACTTTCAGAAAAAAGCTACATCCCTGCTTCAGTAGAACGCAAAACCGAGTTCCTTAAAAATGAGGTTTTCAACTCGTATCATTCAGAAACAGAGTTGATGCGGTACATCAAGAAGCTGGAGCGTAAGGATCTTTCCCTTAACCACTCCATGATCTCGCTGGGTTCATGCACCATGAAACTGAATGCCGCTGCCGAAATGCTCCCCATAAGTTACCCGCAGTGGGGCAACCTGCATCCTTTTGTTCCTGTAGACCAGGCCGAAGGTTATCAAATTGTACTGAAGCGGCTGGAAGAACAACTCACCGAAATCACCGGATTTGCCGGTACTTCCCTACAGCCAAACTCGGGCGCCCAGGGAGAATACGCCGGGCTCATGGTAATTCGCAAGTACCACGAATCACGCGGGGAAGCACACAGGAACATTTGTCTTATTCCGTCTTCGGCACACGGCACCAACCCTGCATCGGCAGTGATGGCCGGTATGAAAGTGGTGGTTACAAAATCTACCGAATCTGGCAATATTGACATTGAAGATCTTAAGGAAAAAGCCCTTAAACACAAAGATAAGCTGGCGGCACTCATGGTGACTTATCCTTCTACGCACGGCGTGTTTGAATCGGCCATTGTGGAAGTTATTGATATTATTCACCAGTACGGCGGGCAGGTTTATATGGATGGTGCAAACATGAACGCGCAGGTAGGCCTTACCAGCCCCGGAGTGATTGGTGCCGATGTTTGCCACCTCAATCTACACAAGACCTTTGCCATACCGCATGGTGGTGGTGGCCCTGGAGTTGGCCCCATATGCGTTGCAAAACAGCTGGTGCCGTTCCTTCCAGGAAACCCGGTAGTAAAAACCGGAGGCGATGACGCCATAACCGCAATTTCTTCTGCTCCATGGGGATCGGCCCTGGTTTGCCTTATCTCTTACGGCTACATTAAAATGCTGGGCGCAGAAGGCCTGAAAAAGGTGACCCAATATGCCATTTTGAACGCCAACTATATCAAGTCGCGTATAGAAGAACATTACAAGACACTTTACAGCGGTGAACGCGGAAGGGCTGCCCACGAAATGATCGTAGATTGCCGCCCGTTTAAAGCTAAAGGAATTGAAGTGACCGATATTGCAAAAAGGCTCATCGATTACGGTTTCCACGCTCCCACAGTGTCATTCCCGGTTGCCGGAACCCTCATGATAGAACCTACCGAAAGCGAGAGTAAAGCTGAACTCGACAGGTTTTGCGATGCCCTTATTTCCATCCGCAAAGAAATTGATGAGGCTACCGAAGATGAACCTAACAACGTACTGAAGAATTCCCCTCACACCCTGGCCATGCTAACTGCCAACGAGTGGAATTTCCCATACAGCAGGCAAAAAGCAGCCTTCCCTATGGATTACCTGGCCGAAAATAAATTCTGGCCCTCTATTCGACGGGTAGATGAAGCATTTGGAGATCGAAATCTCATTTGCACCTGCGCTCCAATAGAAGAATATATGGAAGATTAAAAAGGAGAAGACCGGAGGCAAATCACCTCCGGTTTTTTTAGCTAAACACCATTAACAGCACCTTAACAAAAAGGCAGAAATTTCTATAACTTTTAAGCATATTCAAAGATTTTACCACTTCCTTTAGAGATGTCGCAAAAGTTAATTTTAATGTAAAAAATATAGCGAAACCGCAATAACATTTCTTAATTTTGATACTGGTCAACTTTATAACTGACACAGAATGAGCATAAAAATTACCGGGGTAGGAAGTTACATCCCCAGCAGAGTTGAAAAAAATTCAGATTTTCAAAAACATGAATTTTTGTATGAAGATGGCACCAACTTCTCACAGCCAAATGCAGTTATCATTGAAAAATTCAAAGCCATAACCGGAATTGCCGAAAGGCGCTATGTACACAATGAACTCAATAATTCCGACATCGCGTATCTCGCTGCCAACAGCGCAATAGAAGATGCCGGTATTGATCCCGAAGAACTCGATTATCTTATCGTTGCCCACAACTATGGCGACGTGCTTCACAATGACCAGCAAAGTGATACCGTTCCCAGTATTGCCACAAGAGTAAAACACAAGCTGCGCATCAAGAACCCAAAATGTGTTGCCTACGATATACTTTTTGGCTGCCCGGGCTGGGTTGAAGCCGTGATTCAGGCCAAAGCCTTTATACAAAGCGGGATGGCTAAAAAATGCCTCGTGATAGGTTCTGAAACCCTGTCTCGAGTGGTAGACAGGCATGACCGTGATTCAATGATCTATTCAGACGGGGCCGGTGCTACAGTGATTGAAGCCAGTGAAGAGGAAGGAGGGATTTTAGCCCATGAAAGTGCCACTTACTCTTTTGAAGAAGCTAACTTTATTTTCTTCGGAAAATCAAATAATTCAAAAGCGGCCGATGACCGCCGGTATATCAAGATGCACGGCCGTAAGATCTACGAATTTGCCCTGAGCCATGTACCAGGCGCCATGCAAAGCTGTCTTGAAAAAAGCGGCAAAAAAATAGAAGACATCAAGAAGATCCTCATCCACCAGGCGAACGAAAAGATGGATGAAGCTATCGTAAAACGTTTTTACAGGCTATACGGGCAACAGATGCCAGAGGGTATAATGCCAATGAGCATTGATAAACTTGGCAACAGCAGCGTTGCTACCGTACCTACCCTGCTCGACCTCATTCTCAAGCAAAAAATGGAAGGCCAGTCTCTTGAAAAAGGAGATGTGATTATCCTGGCCAGCGTTGGCGCCGGAATGAATATTAACGCTATTGTGTACCAGTTCTAATGTACGAGAAGACCTTCCCGAACAAGCGCTACAAACACACTTTAGAATTTTTGACCAAGGCTGCTCCCGCTCCTGCCAGTATCCTGGACCTGGGCGTGAGAAATCCGTTCAGTGAACTCATGGAAACACAGGGCTATAAGGTTACGAACACCAGAGGGGAAGACCTTGATCTCGACACCAGCAGCGTGAAAAATTCTACAGCCGAAATTGTCACTGCTTTCGAGATCTTTGAGCACCTCGTGGCACCCTTCAACGTACTTCGCGACATTCAGGCCAAAAAGCTGGTGACCACAATACCCTTAAATCTATGGTTCTCTCCTGCCTATCGCAGCAAAACCGATAAATGGGACAGGCACTACCACGAATTTGAAGACTGGCAGTTTGACTGGCTGCTGGAGAAAGCAGGCTGGGAAATCAGGAAACGCCATAAATGGACCAATCCGGTGAAGAAGCTCGGAATACGCCCACTGCTCAGGCAATTCACGCCCCGCTATTACGCCGTATATGCCGAAAGAAAATGATCGCTGAAAATGCCATTTTTGGGACCCCGTTCGGGAGCTGGCTTTAAATATTCCATTCCTCTTTATACATCTTCCGGCGGAAACTAATGGAAGTCGTATTTTAGCCGAAAGTTACTATAACAGTGAGATTCTACATCGTCATCCCGGCACATAATGAGGCAGCATTTATAGGGCAAAGCCTGAAGTCGCTTTGTAAACAAAGCCTGAAGCCAGCAAAACTGGTGGTGGTTGACGATCAATCTTCAGACGAGACGGCACAGGTGGTGAAAGATTACGCTCAAAAGCACCCCTTTATTTCCCTGGTGAGCACCACTTCTTCCGAAGCACATTTGCCCGGCAGCAAAGTGATAAAGGCTTTCAATCACGGCCTGAAGCATTTGGACGAGAACTACGACATTATCTGCAAATTTGACGCCGATCTTATTTTTCCTGAAAACTACCTCGAAACCATTAGCAGGCATTTTGAGGCAGACCCAAAGACAGGAATGGCCGGCGGATTTTGCCATATCAAAAAAGACGGAGCCTGGCGGCTTGAGAATTTGACCGGGAAAGACCACATTCGTGGGGCGCTAAAGGCTTACCGAAAAGCCTGTTTTAACGACATTGGGGGGCTTAAACCTTCTATGGGCTGGGACACTGTAGACGAGTTACTGGCACAATTTCACGGCTGGAAAATCAAAACTGATGCTTCCCTTGCCGTAAAGCACCTGCGGCCAACCGGTTTCACCTATAACAAAGCTGCAAAATGGAAACAGGGAGAGGCTTTTTACAAGCTGCGCTACGGCTGGATCATTACTGCGATCGCTTCGGTCAAACTGGCGCTTAAAAAAGGCAATGCCGCACTTGCACTAGATTACCTGGAAGGCTATAAAAGGGCAAAGGCTTCAAAAATGCCATTTTTGGTAGGTAAAAAAGAAGGAGCCTTCATAAGAAGGCTCCGCTATAAAAAGATGTTGTCGAAAATTTTCTAACTATTTTTCAAAGACCATATATAAGGGCCGGCCGGTAGCGCCGCTTGGAAACGGAATGCCAAGCAGGGCCGAAATAGTGGGTGCAATATCTACAATTTCGGTTCTTTCAAGACTGTTCCCGGCTTTAATGCCTTTTCCGAAGAAAATAAGGGGCGCATGTGTGTCATAATTATTACCCGAACCATGAGTTGAGCCGGTGCGTGAATAAGAGATCACCGACGGATCGAGGAGCAGGGCAATATCGCCACTTCTTTTTTGGTTGAAACCGGTATCAACGGCCGATGCGATTTTTTCAGAAAAACTCGACGCCTGCAACTGACTCCTGGTAAAAACCCTGCTGATATTCTCATACTGAAGCAGAAAATGCAGGATCTCTCCCTGAAGATCTTCCGAAGAAATATCCATTTTTAGCACCTCATCATAGTTGAAAAAGATCTGGTTATTAGAAATATTCTCTATGAGGTTATCTTTCTGAAATTTCCCGCTAAGGAAAGCATTCAGTTCTTTTTTGAGCTTGTCCCAGTCAAAATATCCCGACGGCACTTTCACTGTTTCGAGATAAGCCGGAACCTGCACCCCACCGTGATCTGAGGTGAGGAACAGGGTGTAGTTGCCCTCTCCTACTTTTTGGTCCAGGGCCTTCAGCAATTTGGCAAGATCGCGGTCTAACCTAAGGTAAGTGTCCTGCACCTCTTTTGAGTTCACCCCAAAGTTATGGCCAACATAATCTGTTGAGGAAAAACTTACTGTTAGAAAATCGGTGTCGGCATCCTGCCCAAGCTGCTCCCCATCGAGTGCTGCTATGGCAAAATCGGCTGTGAGGCTGTTTCCGTAAGGCGTGGCCTTTAAGATGTCATAGCCCCCGTTTTGCTCTTTTAGAGACCTGAGGTCGTAAGGAAACCCTGTATCGGGTTTTCCTTTAAAACCTCCTTCAAAATCATTGATATCAGTACCACTTTCAATATAGGTGTTAATGTCGGCTAAGGTAGTCCAGGGTTTCAGGTAGCTGTCGGCTTTTCCTGAAGCATTGAATTTTTGCACCCATTGAGGCAGTTGGGTGGTATAGAATGAGCTGGTGATCCAGCTGCCTTCGTCTTTACCGTGAAACCAGTATGCCGCATTGGCCGTATGCCCTGCCGGAAGAACGGCACCACGGTCTTTGATAGCGATACCAATGGTTTTACCCCGCATTTGTGTATGAAGACGGTTTTCATCGGCCACCGTGGTGGTAATTAGGCGGTGCGGAGACATTTTCCCGGCATCGTCTTTGGTTCCCACAGGCGCTACTGAAGCATCCTCAACACAGTAGACGTATTCCTTTTCAAATTTATTATACCAGTTATTTCCAATGATGCCGTGGGTTTGAGGCGCTGCACCAGTATATACCGAAGCATGGCCCGGCGCAGTATAGGTAGGGATGTAATTGAAATGGTTGTTGCGAAGATTAAAACCTTCAGAAACTAGCCTTTTAAAGCCATCGTCTCCAAAATGGTTCCAGAACCTGGTGATATAATCATAACGCATTTGGTCTACCACCACGCCAACCACAAGTCTGGGAGTGGCATGAAGGTCTTTTTCAGGATCAAAAGATCGTTGGGGGACTTCCTGTGCACTTACCGCAGAAAAGCAGAAAGCCAGCAGGAACATCTGAACATAATATTTCATTGTAAAAATTTTAGTGTTGTAAAAATACGAAGTTTAAGGAGTATAAAGATTAAGTTAAGCTTAAATACATTCTTTCAAAAATTAGTATTTTAGCCATAACAAAAGCTTACAATGAGGTACCTGCAGTCTATTGGGGAATATTTTTTAATGTTGAAGGGCGTGTTTGGTAGAATGACCAAACGTTCGGTTTTAAGAGAACTGATATTTAAGGAAATAGACGAAATCATTATGGGGTCCCTGGGGATTGTGGCCTTTCTATCATTCTTTATTGGTGCGGTGGTTGCTTTGCAGACAGCACTTAACCTCAACAACCCGTTAATCCCGAAGAGCCTTGTCGCTTTTGCCGCAAGGCAATCTATCATTCTTGAGTTTGCCCCTACTTTTATCTCTATCATTATGGCAGGTAAAGTGGGATCTTTTATTACTTCTAGCATAGGTTCAATGAGGGTTACGGAACAGATTGATGCGCTCGAGGTGATGGGGATCAACTCGTTAAATTACCTGATCTTCCCGAAGATCATTGCCATGCTCACCTATCCTTTTCTTATTGCGATTTCGATGTTCTTAGGAATTTTAGGGGCTTACACTGCCGCAGTGATGGGAGGTTTTGTACCTGCCGATCTCTTTTTACAGGGCCTGCAGGAAGAATTTGATCCATACCACCTTTTTTACGCGTTCTTTAAGACTTTTCTGTTTGCTTTTATCCTGGCAACCCTGCCTTCTTACCATGGCTATTACATGAAAGGAGGTTCTCTTGAAGTAGGGCAGGCCAGTACCACCTCATTTGTATGGACAAGTGTTGTTATTATTATTACAAATTACATAGTCACCCAATTACTACTAAGCTAATGATTGAAGTAAAAGGATTACAGAAGAGTTTTGACGATGAGCACATCCTTAGAGGGATTGATTTTGTATTTGAAACAGGAAAGACCAATTTAATTATAGGCCAATCGGGTTCGGGAAAAAGTGTGTTGATGAAATGCATGCTTGGGCTTTTCACTCCTGATGAGGGAATTATAGAATACGACGGAAAACCATATTCTTCTTTTAGCGATGAACAAAAACGGGAATTAAGGCAGGAAATGGGAATGCTGTTCCAGGGAGGCGCGTTATTTGACTCCATGACCGTTCAGGAAAACGTGATGTTTCCACTCAGGATGTTCACCAAAAAGAAGAAAAGAGATCTAAAAGACCGGGTTGACGAGGTACTTGAAAGGGTAAACCTTGCCGATTCGGGTAAAAAATATCCTTCAGAAATTAGTGGAGGGATGCAAAAGCGGGTAGCTATTGCCCGCGCGATCGTTAACCGTCCAAAATACCTTTTTTGCGATGAGCCAAACTCTGGGCTTGATCCGCGCACTGCTACGGTGATCGATAACCTGATCCACGAACTCACTGTGGAGTACGACATCACTACGGTGGTGATTACCCACGATATGAATTCGGTACTCGAAATTGGTGAAAATATCGCCTTTTTGAAAGATGGCGTGCTGGCCTGGAAAGGCGATAAAAGCAAGGTCTTTAAAACCGATGACAAAACGGTGACCGACTTTGTTTATTCTTCCGATCTATTCAAAAAAGTACGGGACGCCCAGCAGCAAGGACTGTAATTACACCTTAATCTACAGATCGTACTACCAGCGTGTCCAGTGACAGGCGCACCTGTAACCACTGTTCAAGTTGTTGCATCTGAGTTTTTCGGGCTGAACCCTTTAGTTTAGGAGACCATTTCACATTAAAGGTGGGGATGGTATCTATCTGCGAGAAATTTGTGACAAGGCTGTTGGCATAACTCATTTCCTGGACTCCCGAATAATTGATACGCACTTCTTTGGAAATACTTTCAAAAGGAATTCCCGCACTTTGGTATTTAAGCAGTTCCTGCTCCAGCAGCTGTATACGCGCATCTTTATTTTCTACCAGTTGCTGATTTTTCACGTAGAGATCTTCCAGGATTCCTGCCCTTACTTCCGTAGAAAGCCGGGTGGCCATTTCTGAAGTTTGGTCAGAGCCCTGATGCACTTCGAGCACCACATCTTCCAGATTTGGCACCTGGGTGATGGCCTGCACCCACTGGTCAATTTGATCTTGCGGCACGGGCCGGCCTATCAGGTAAATTTCAATGATCTTTGTTTTGTAATCCTGTTCAAATTTCACCACTTCGGCCCCGGGGTAATTCACAACTTCGTGAACAAATTCTTTTGTTTTACTTACAAAAACCTGCTCCCGCAACAAGTTCACGAACAGAATGATACTGGGTATCATCACGAGAACTGCCACCAAAGAGGCAAGGCGTGCAGTGTTCCTCCTTCTTTTGCTGTTCACGTACTTCACCAGCGGGAAACGCAGCAATTTTGCCATCAGGAAAGTAGAAAGCGCGATAAAAATAGAGTTAATGGTAAAAAGGTAAAGAGCCCCGCCGGCATATTCCCAATTCGCTATTGCCAAACCGTAGCCTACCGTACATAAAGGTGGCATAAGAGCGGTGGCAATGGCAACTCCCATGATCACACTGGCAATTGCTCCTTTCTTTGTTTTTGCTATAATAAGCGCTGAGCCTCCAAAAATGGCGATTAGAACATCGAGTATGGTTGGATAAGTTCGGGCGACGAGCTCGGGAGTTTCTTCTTTGATGGGAGAGATCAAAAAGTACAAATAAGCGGTAAGCACACTTAAGAACACCATCACCCCAAGGTTGACAAGGCTGCGTTTTAAGGTATCAATATCATTTATGGCCACCGAAAAACCAATCCCCACAATGGGGCCCATTAAGGGGGAAATAAGCATGGCACCAATTACCACGGCGGTACTGCTCACGTTAAGGCCAATAGATGCCACAAAAATGGAAAAGATAAGGATCCAGGCGTTGTGCCCTTTAAACGAAATATCACGCTTCACCGTCTCGAGGGTCGTCTCCCTGTCGGTGTCGTCGTGAATATCCAGGAGTTCCTTAAGAAATTCCTTTATTTCCCTAAGGGCAGTCCTGCCCCTGTTTTCCTCTGCTGTAGGTATTGCTGTACCACTTCCTGATTTATCTTCCATTCCCTAACCCAAATTTTCACCGAATTTTTCCTTCACGCTCTCCCGTATCCTTTTTATATCCTGCTCCTTTTCACGGGGCACAATAAGCAGGACCTCATTCTCGTCTACAATGACGTAATCGTTCATCCCTTCAAGCACCACAACCTTATTTTTATCTGAAGAAATTAAGTTCCCCGTGGCATTTTCAGCAAAAAGTCGGGCGTTTAGAGCTACGTTCCCGTCAGCATCCTTCACGGTCTCTTCATAAAGCGAGCCCCAGGTACCAAGGTCATTCCAGTCAAAAGAGGCCGGGATCACTTCAATAGTTCCCTGTTCCTTCTCTAAAATGGCATAATCAATCGAAATATTTTCAGCGTCCGGATAATTTTGTTTGATAAAATCCTTTTCTTCGGAAGTATTAAAAACTGGTGCACCTTTAGAAAAAAGGTCAAAGGTCTGCTGCAGGTTCTTCTGAAAAGCCCTGAGGATATACGCTGCATTCCACACAAAAATTCCTGCGTTCCACAGGAAATTTCCGCTCTTCAGAAAATCTTTGGCTACAGCGTAAGAAGGTTTTTCAGTAAATAATTCTACCGGCTTCACCCTTCCCGAAGCCAGGGGATCAAATTTAATATACCCGTAGCCTGTATTGGGAAAAGTGGGTTTTATACCCAAAGTAAGGATTTTATCCTGGCCACGCGCCGCTTCAAAAGCCGTAGTGAGGTCATTATGAAAAGCCTGCTCATCTTCTATCCAGTGGTCGCTGGGCGCCATGATCATTACGGCCTTGCTGTTCTTCTTCCAGATCTTTAAAGATGCGAGCAGCACTGCCGGGGCCGTATTCCTCATTACCGGCTCCAGCACAATCTGTTCTTCATCAAGCTGGGGCAACTGCTGCTTCACCAGGTGGTCATAGCCCTCATTGGTAAGTACGTAGATGTTCTTTGAAGGCACCAATTGACTAAGGCGCCTAAACGTGGTCTGGATCAAAGTCTCCCCCCTGCCCAGTAAATCCCTGAATTGTTTTGGTTTTGCCGCAGTACTCACGGGCCAGAACCTCGATCCTACCCCGCCAGCCATTAAAATTGCAAAATTATTTTCCTTCATATTAATTGGCTGTTTTTAAGAATTCCACCTCTGCATTGGGCTGGAACAGGTAAATTCTGCCTGTTTTCACTTCTACACATTCATATCTTTTTATACGCCGCTCCCCCTTTTTGAAAATCTTTCCGTTATAGATCCTAAACACCCCACCATGCGGGATCTCAAAAATATAATTCCTGTCATTTTCGGGGTCAAACTGTTTTAAAGCTACCGAAAGATGTGCATCTGTATCACTGCTCGCCTTCGGATTTTTAAAATGCCTGGCAATTAACGGCAGTAACTGGGCAGGAAAAATCTCAGGCCTTATAAATGGCAGCATTAACCTTTGGAAACAGCTTTTCCACTCCTCCCCATGAGGTTTTATCTGGCGACCGTAATGTTCAAAAGCCACCAAATGTGCGATCTCATGAACCAGGGTAATTAGAAAACGGTACTGGTTGAGGTTGGCGTTTACCGTGATTTGATGAAGCCCTCCCGGTAAACTCCGGTAATCGCCATGGCGGGTTTTTCTTTCATTCACTATTTTAAGGTGAACATTATTAACCTTTATTAAGCTGAAAATAGGCTCAACTGCATGGGTGGGAATATATTTTTCAAGAATATGCTTCATGCCTTTTACGGGGTACTGCTGGAAACCTGTAACAACTTACCATTGTAAAATTTATTTCCGGTAAGGGAAAAATCGGAGATGTACCGGGCCATTTCAGCGGGCTGCAGCGGGGCTTTATAACCCGGGAATGCCTCTGCGAGCATTTCGGTTTGTACCGCGCCCAAAGCTAGCACGTTAAACGAGGGGCCGGTTTCTTTGTATTCTTCGGCAAGCAGCTCGGTAAGTGTGATCACCGCGCCCTTGCTCGAACTGTATGCCGAAAGGCCCGGGAATTTCATGCTGCCCTGCACGCCGCCCATACTACTTACCGTTACCACGTGGCCTTCTTTATTCATTAGATGCAGCAGGGCTTTGGTAAGAGCTGCAACGCCAAAAACATTAACCCTGTACACTTTTTCAAATTCTTCGGAAGTAATTTCTTCAAAAGGCTTGTTTATAATGGCACCTGCATTATTTATAAGGATGTCCAGGCCGCCCCATTCTTCTTTTACAAACGCTGAAACTTTGTGCAGGTCTTCTTCCGCGGTAATATCAAATTCAAAGAAATGCACATTTTCAAGACCCAGCTTTTTAATGGAATCCTGATTTCGGGATAATGCAAGTACTTTATGGCCGGCTTCAGCAAAGATCTTTACAAGTTCAAAACCAATTCCACGGCTGGTACCGGTGACCACTATCTTTTTCATTGTTCGTTGAGTTTTATTTCTTTTTCTGCGCTGTTCGCCATTCCGGCAATGCCGGGAATTATAGCTTCAATAAGGTGCTCCATATGGGAAACATCCATTTTTTCAAATTCATCTTCTACGTGATGGTAATAATCGAAATTTGTAAAATCAAAAGTAGAGATGGTTTGTGCGGGCACATTAAATTCCTGAAAAAAGGGATAATTGTCACTCCTTTTGAAAAGGCTGTACTGTTTTGCTTCCGGAAGAAACCCCAACAGCTTCGCCCCAGAATATTCATTGAATTTTTGGGCTAAATTGGAATTTTCATAGCCTGTGAGGTAGGCCAGGTAATCTTTATCTTTCATGGGCACACCTACCATTTCAATATTGAACATGGTGTAAAGGTCTACTCCTTCGGTTTTTAATTCCTTTGCCAATTCAGCTGCGCCCACAAGCCCCAATTCTTCCGCAGAAAAAAGGCTGAAAAGCATGCTCCTTTTCGGCGGATTTTCAGCAAAGAATTTTGTGAGTTCCAGAACGGCTGTAGTTCCCGAAGCATTATCGTTGGCTCCATTTGCAATGGTATCGCCTTCAAAGGGCTTGCCGTGGCCCACATGGTCGTAATGCGCACCCACAACTATGTATTCATTCTTCAATTGAGGATCTGTACCTTCTACAAGGCCCACGAGGTTATATCCTGTCTTGCCTTTCACCTCAAAAGAATCTCTATAGGTCTCAAAAAAGGGTGCTACGTCCTGCTCTTTGAACACCTTTTCTATGAACCGGGCAGCCTTTTCAATACCTTCTGTGCCGGTGGCTCTCCCCTGTAGCTCATCAGACGACAGGTATTTTAAAGCCGAAGAAATATCCTCTTCTAAAATGGCATTTTTGACGCTCTCTTTTTGGAAAGAAACAACTGCTGTCTCCTGCGCAGCTTCTTTTGACTGCCCGCAAGCTGCAAAAACCAGAAGGCTTGCGGCTGCGAGGCCGGTAAGGGTGAATTTTCTCATGCGGCTAAAGATAAAAAAATCCCGCGAGAAGCGGGATTTTTCGTTATTAGACTGGAAATCTCCTTAGGCCAGCATGGTCACAGGATTTTCAATGTAAGTCTTAAGGGTTTGCAGGAACTGGGCCCCGGTTGCACCATCTACCGTACGGTGATCGCAGGCAAGCGTAAGTTTCATGGTATTCCCTACCACAATTTGCCCGTTTCTCACTACCGGCTTCTCAACAATAGCTCCTACTGAAAGTATAGCGGAGTTTGGCTGGTTGATAATGCTGGTAAACTCGGTGATTCCAAACATTCCAAGGTTAGAGACCGTAAAGGTGCTGCCTTCCATTTCCTGAGGCTGCAACTTCTTGTTACGGGCTTTCCCTGCAAGTTCTTTCACCTGCCCGCCAATTTGCGTAAGCGACATTTGATCTGCATATTTCAATACAGGAACCACGAGTCCTTCTTCAACGGCTACTGCAACCCCCATGTGGATGTGTTTCGCAATTTTGGTTGTATCTCCCGTCCACTGAGAATTCACCTGCGGGTGTTTTCTAAGGGCCATAGCCGAAGCTTTGATCACCATATCATTGAAGGAAACCTTCACGTCTGGGATCTCATTGATCTGCTTGCGGTTGGCCATAGCGTTGGCCATATCTACCTCTATGGTGAGATAGTAATGGGGGGCGTTGTATTTAGATTCAGAAAGCCTCTTGGCAATGGTCTTGCGCATTTGAGAATTCTTAACCTCTTCAAAGCTCTCTTCACCTGCCGGAGTGTAAACCTGAACCGGTGAAGGCTGTGCCTGTTGCTGAGGCTGTGCGGCAGCAGCAGGTTTTGCTTCTTCAGTTTTTGCTGAAGGTTTGTAGTTCTCAATGTCTTTTTTGACAATGCGGTTGTTTTCTCCGGAACCTTTTACCTTAGAAAGGTCGATACCAAGATCATCGGCCATCTTTTTTGCCAGGGGCGAAGCAAAGATTCTACCCCCATCTGAAGCTGTAGCCCCTTGCGAAGTTTCTTCGGAAGCCTGGGGCTTTTCTTCTTTTTTCTCTTCGGTGCTCTTTGAAGCTGATGGTTTCACCGCTCCTCCCGATTTAACTATTGAAGAAACGTCTGTACCTTTAGGGCCAATAATGGCAAGAACAGCATCTACCGGTGCAGTTTCGCCTTCCTGGATCCCCACGTGCAACAACGTACCCGAATAGAAAGATTCAAACTCCATGGTAGCCTTATCGGTTTCGATCTCGGCAAGGATGTCTCCCTCTTCAACCTCATCCCCTTCTTTCTTGATCCAGGAAGCAACAGTTCCTTCTTCCATGGTATCACTAAGGCGTGGCATTCTTACCACTTCTACTCCTTCAGGAATATCGGCTCCTTCGGCCTTTCCTTCCGAAGAAGAAGAATCTGAATCGGTTGAAGCTTCAGGTTTTTCTTCAGTTTCAGTTTTAGGAGCTTCTTTAGAAGCATCGGCTTTACCATCCAAAAGTGAGGAAATATCCTCTCCTTCTTCCCCAACTATTGCCAGCAGGGCATCAACGGGTGCAGTTTCGCCTTCTTCAATTCCTATATGCAGCAAGGTGCCTTCGTAGAAAGATTCAAATTCCATGGTTGCCTTATCGGTTTCGATCTCGGCCAGAATATCCCCTTCTTCAATTTTGTCACCTTTTTGTTTTAACCACTTAGCAACAACACCTTCTTCCATGGTGTCACTAAGGCGTGGCATTTTAATTACTTCTGCCATAACTTTTATAATTTATGGGGTAAAAACGGATAATCTTTTTGCTCGTACACTACATCATACAACTGCTGGACATCTGGAAAATCGGATTCTTCAGCAAATTTCTCACATTCAGAAACCAGGTCTTTCACCTTTTTGTCTATAGCCTTAATTTCTTTATCTGTAGCGTATTTGTTCTTTTTGATGATATCCTTCACCTGGGTAATAGGATCAATTTTCTGGTACTCGGCTACCTCCTCTTTGGTACGGTACTGTTGAGCATCACTCATAGAGTGACCGCGGTAACGGTAGGTTTTCAGTTCAAGGAAAGTCGGCCCTTCCCCTTTACGCGCCCTTTTGATGGCTTCATCAAGAGCCTCGGCCACTTTTTCGGGGTTCATGGCATCTACAGGGCCACATGGCATATCGTATCCAAGACCAAGTTTCCAGATCTCTGTACTCTTTGAAGTACGCGCAACCGAAGTACCCATGGCGTAACCGTTATTCTCAACACAAAAAACCACCGGCAGGTTCCATTTTACGGCCATGGTGAAGGTCTCGTGCAGGGAACCCTGTCTTGCAGCACCATCACCAAGGAAGGTTAGGGTAACCGCATCTCTTTTAAAATATTTATCTGCAAAGGCAAGGCCGGCACCCAGAGGAATTTGCCCTCCCACAATACCGTGCCCGCCGTAAAAGCGGTGTTCTTTTGAGAAAATATGCATTGAACCACCCATACCGTGGGAAGTACCTGTTTTTTTACCGTATAACTCGGCCATCACCCTTCTTGGGTCCACCCCCATACCTATTGGCTGAACGTGGTTTCTATAAGCGGTGATCATTTTATCTTTAGAAAGATCCATTACGTGCAGCGCACCTGCAAGTATAGCTTCCTGCCCATTATACAGGTGCAAAAAACCTCTAACCTTTTGCTGAATGTAAACCTGGGCCAGTTTGTCTTCAAACTTGCGCCAAAACAGCATGTCCTCATACCACTTTAGATAAGTGGCTTTTGTTATTTTCTTCATTTAACTACTTATTTTTAAGGCTAAGCGATGCTTGCGCCAAGCGAAACACAAAAATACTATTTTCAAAAGGAACTAAAAACAGTTTCCTATTGAAAAAAGCGCGAAAACGTTATAGGTATGTACTGTCAAATATTAGAGGTAAAAGATCGGAAACAGAACTGGCTTTTACCACCCTGCCTTTCTCTCCCATAAAGTAGATTTCAATAGGCTCATCCTGCCTCACCTCATACTCGGCAATTGCCTGCCTGCATGAGCCGCAGGGAGGTGTGGGCACTTCAACCTTCTGCTTTTCGGAACGTGCCGTTAAAGCCATTTTTTTGATCTTTATATTCGGATATGTCGCCCCCGCGTAAAAGATAGCGGTTCTCTCGGCGCACAAACCGGCAGGATAAGAAGCATTTTCCTGGTTACTCCCTGTGACCACTTTGCCGTTCTCAAGAAGAATTGCGGCCCCTACCTTGAACTGAGAATATGGCGAGTAAGATTTTTCCCTGGCTGCAATCGCCTCCTGCATTAATTTCTGCACATCTTCGGGCAATTCAGCTTCATTTTCATAGACCCCGAGATCTGCACTTATAGTTATTGTTTTCATTTTGTTCTTTATCTAGAAAAAATCTCCCGTAACTAAATTAGTCCGGGAGCTTGTTATTTCCTCGTTTTGAGGTACAAAGTTATGTAATAATCAAAAAATTACCGCCGATTTTATTTCTCTCCTAATACTGTTCGTATTCGCTGCCAAAGTTAAAGGTGAGACCAAAACGCAAAGTACCTTCCAGCGGACTCACTACTTCGGAAGTTGAAAACAGATAAGAAAGGTCTATATCAACAATATTATGCCTGAAGCCGGCTCCGAACGAAATAAATTCGCGTGAACCTTTTTCAGGGCTTTCGTGAAAATACCCGGTTCTAAGGGAAAATACCTCTTCATATACATACTCGGCCCCAACCGCATAAGTTATTTCCTTCAGCTCTTCACTCATACCATCGGGTGCATCTCCAAAAGATTTAAAAATCCCTTCAATGGCACCTATAGAGTTGTATTCCTGAATATCTTCGGCATCCCTATCTCCGTCTCCGTCAAAATCCTGCGGAGTTGGTACGAGCAGTTTATTGAACTCCAAATAAGTCCCTATCCGGTTTGAATTATCAAGGATAAAATCAAAACCACCCCCCAGCTTTAAATTGGTAGGAATGAAGTTTTCCTGCCCCCCCGCATCGTATTTTATCTTAGGCCCAATATTTGAAATGTTCACACCTGCCCTCCAGCGGCCGTCAAACTGCGTGAAATCTATCTGTTCACTCTGGTAAAAAGCCGAAACATCAACCCCAAAAGTATTGGCTGCACTGGCATCGGGATCCAATTCTGCAATTTTAAGGTCAGAGCGAAGAAACCTTCCCGCTACCGCCATAGAAAAATGGTCACTTAATTTAAGGGCGTAAGACAGGTCGAGCGTAAATTCATTAGGGCTAAGAATGCGCGCGACTTCATCGGGATAATCACGGGCTTCTATATTTCCCATACTAAAGTACTTCAGGCTGGCACCAAAAGCACTTCTTTCACTTATGCGGTTGTAATAAGTAACATTCCCCAAAAAGATATCATTCACGAGTTCACTTAAATAGGGCGTGTAATTTACCCCCAGGCCCTGCTCACTTTGAACAAAAACATATTTCGCCGGATTCCACTGCTGGGAATAAGCATCGGCAGAAGTTGCCACTCCCTGGTCACCCAAACCTGCAGCACGTGCATCGGCTGCTATCATTAGAGTAGAAGCCGCCGTGGTGATCACCCGGTCACGCTCTTCCTGAGCAAAAGATTTCCCACCAACGAGCAAAACCACCGCAAAGGTGTAGAGTGATATTTTTTTCATAAGACTATTAATAATTAACAAATATACCTGAAAACCTTTAGAATATATGATACGAACCCAATTTCTCCTTATACCATAATATAACGTATAATTTAACAGAAGCTTGTACAGCAACCCCAAAATACTTATTTACCCGCCGCCACCAGTACACCACCCATATTTTTACAGATAAATTATTGGTAACTAATTCAACTCAAGCTTAAAGAAAAGAAAAAAGTTGTCAAAAAACCACTACTTTTGCCTCTTAATGCATCAGGAAGTTTTATCAGCTGTTTTTAAAGGCAGTAAAATAATTCGTTAAAAGCTGCGTTATCATAAAGATTTTCAGGAAACTACAGGATTCCGTTTCAGTTGAAATAATCTTGGTAGTTTTGCGTTAATTACTATATTGCAGAGCCATAATTGCTATAAAAGATAATGTGAATATGAGAAACAAAGTTGCTGTAAAAGCTCTTTTTGCCATCGCGTTGAGTGCTGGACTTTTTAGCTGTAACAACTCGAGGGATTACAAAGACAACTCCCGCGCTACGGGTTGGGACATCAACTCAAAAGAAGGTGGTTTTAATTACAATGCCGATTACGATGAGCAGGATGCCGGCCCCGGGCTTATCTTCGTTGAAGGAGGTACCTTTACTATGGGAAGGGTACAGGATGATGTAATGCACGATTGGAACAACACCCCTACCCAACAACACGTTCAGTCTTTTTACATGGACGAAACCGAGGTGACCAACCTCATGTACCTTGAATATCTCGATTACCTTAAAAGAGTTTACCCCCCAAGCGAAGAAAGATATAGAAATATCTACCAGGGTGCCCTTCCCGATACTTTGGTCTGGAGAAACAGGTTGGGCTACAACGAGACCATGACCAATAATTATTTGCGCCACCCTGCCTATGCCAACTATCCTGTAGTGGGAGTGAGCTGGATACAGGCAGTTGAATTCAGTAAATGGAGAACCGACAGGGTGAACGAACTTCGCCTTGAAAAAGAAGGTTTCACTGCTGAAGGCGCACGTTTTGCTGCTGAACCAGGCCAGGGTTTTAGCACCGAAACCTATTTAAATGCACCAAACCAGGTCTACGGCGGAAGTGACAGCCTTGTAAGAGGCGGAAATAAAGCCGACCGTTTTATGACCAAAGACAGTACCAATCTATACGTACAGCGCAAACACGGAGTGCTCCTTCCCGAGTACCGCCTTCCTACCGAAGCCGAGTGGGAATATGCAGCACTTGCACTTGTAGGTATTAGAAACTACAATGTTTACCGCGGAAGAAAAAAATACCCGTGGGACAGCCAGTACACCCGAAGTGGCGATGCCAGTAAACGTGGTGACCAAATGGCCAATTTCAAGCAGGGAGATGGAGATTACGGCGGAATTGCAGGATGGAGCGATGATGGTGCCGATATTACTGCCGAAGTAAAATCTTATGAACCAAATGATTTCGGACTTTACGACATGGCCGGTAACGTGGCCGAATGGGTTGCCGACGTTTACCGCCCCATAGTAGATGACGAGTTCAACGACTTCAACTATTATCGCGGTAACGTATATACCAAACACGCTATTACCGAAGATGGAACCGTAAAAGTTTTAGGCGTTGATGAAATAGAATACGACACTTTGAGCAACGGCAGAATAGTAGCCAGGAACCTTCCGGGAGAAATTAAAACTGTTCCCATCACACCCCAGGATACTTACCTGCGCACCAACTTTAACGAAAGTGACCAGAGAAACTTCAGGGATGGCGATAGAAATTCCAGCAGGTACTACGATTCTTTTGGTGATGAAACCGCCCAGGACCCTAACAAGCGTATGTACAACTCTCCGGTTCACACCGCCAGCGTTGACAGCCTTGGGGGGCAAAGCCTACAGTACGACCAGTCTACGGGACGAACTACCCTTGTAGATGACAATGTAAGGGTCTATAAAGGAGGTTCATGGAGAGATCGCGCTTACTGGTTAGATCCTGCACAAAGAAGGTATTTCCCGCAAGACATGGCAACCGATTATATTGGGTTTAGAAACGCAATGTCAAGAGTTGGCTCGAAGTCCCTGAACAAGAACAAGACAGCAAGAGATTAATCTTCGCATAAATATTTCTAAAAAGCCCTAATTTGATTAGGGCTTTTTTTATAGCTTTAGTTTATGAATATACCACAGCTCCACAAGCTTTTCCTGAAAAGCTCAGGAATTAGTACCGACACCAGGAAAATAAAAAATGGCAGTATTTTCTTCGCTTTAAAAGGAGAGAATTTCAACGCCAATGAATTTGCTGCGGAAGCACTTCAAAAAGGTGCAGCATACGCTGTTATTGACGAACATTTAGAGGAAAACAACAGGTTCATTAAAGTTGAAGACAGCCTGAAAGCACTTCAGGAATTAGCCGCTTTTCATCGAAAATATCTTAAGGTTCCCATTCTCGCCCTTACCGGCAGTAATGGCAAAACTACCACCAAAGAATTATTCAATGCAGTACTGTCAAAAAAGTTCAAAACAGTAGCAACTGTTGGCAACCTCAATAACCACATAGGGGTTCCTCTTACTTTGCTGTCCATGAACAGTGAAACCGAACTGGGAATAGTTGAAATGGGAGCAAATCATCAAAAAGAGATTACCTTCCTTTGCAATATTGCCCTCCCGGATTTTGGTTACATCACCAACTTTGGCAAGGCACACCTTGAAGGATTCGGTGGAGTTAAAGGAGTGATAAAAGGAAAGAAAGAACTCTATCAATATTTAAAAAAGAACGAAAAAATGCTCTTTTTGAATCTTGATGATCCTTTACAAAAGGAGGAACAGGAATATGCTCAAAATTTCACTTTCGGCTCCACACCAGCGGCCAATGTTCAAGTAGAATATACCAGTCACGACTCTTTTGCCGGGATCAAAGCCGAAGAAAATGAGATCACAGGAAATCTTACCGGAGCATACAACAGCGCAAATATGGCTGCAGCCTACGCCATAGGCACCTACTTCAAAGTACCCAAAGAAAAGATTAAAGAAGCCCTGGAAGAATACATTCCGCAGAACAATCGCTCTCAAATCATCCTTAAAAACAATCGCAAGATCATTATGGATGCCTACAATGCAAATCCTTCAAGTATGGCTGCAGCTTTAGACAATCTAAGCAGAATGGATATGTCTCCTAAAATAGCAATTTTGGGCGACATGTTTGAGCTGGGGGCTATGGCCGCGGCAGAACATGAGGAATTAACCGAAAATTACCATAAGTCTCATGTCGATAAGGTTTTTCTGATAGGCTCCAATTTTGCCGCCACCTCGGTAAAATCAAAAAAGGTGAGGAAATTTGCCACTTTTGAAGAATTCAGAGCCTGGTACCAACCTTCAGAATTTAACCGGGGGGTGATCCTTATTAAAGGCTCCCGTGGCATGGCACTGGAACGGGTGCTGGAATTATTGTAAACCCACCCGCCTTAAAAAAACAAGCCCCGATCTCTTTAGACCGGGGCTTTTTGTGTTACAGGATATAATCTGTACTTACAAAATTTGAATTCCTGCTTTCCAGAAGCTCCCTTATTATAGCGTTGTTGTAATCATTCTCTTTTGAGGCCACAAAGGTCCTTATGGAGAAAGATCGCAGGGCATCATGCACACTTAGCGTACCTACTGCCGAATCTTTTCTTCCGGTGAAAGGGAACACATCGGGCCCTCGCTGGCAGGCACTGTTTAAATTTACACGACACACCAGGTTGACCATAGTATCTATAAGCGGAGACAATTGTTTAATACTACGCCCAAATAAACTCACCTGCTGCCCGTAATTTGAGGCGGCAATTTCATCGAGCAACGAATCTATATCAGAAAAAGGCTTTACAGGAATTACGGGCCCAAACTGCTCTTCCTTATACACCCGCATCTCTGAAGTCACCGGATAAAGAACTGCAGGAAAAATAAAGTTCTCGGAAGTTTCCCCTCCCTTTTTGTTCAATACTGAAGCTCCTTTTTCCTTAGCGTCATCAATAAGCTCCCGGATGTATGACGGTTTATCTGGTTCGGGCAGTGGCGTAAGTTTTACGCCAGGCTCCCAGGGATTCCCAAATTTCAATTCATCTACGCGCCTTGCGAACCTCTCATTGAATTCCTCTCGGATATCTTCATGCACATAAACGATTTTAAGGGCGGTACAGCGTTGTCCGTTAAAAGACAGGGTTCCGGTAAGCACTTCTTCAATAGTGAGATCGAGATCTGCATCGGGAAGGATGATAGCAGGGTTCTTCGCCTCCAGTCCAAGCACCAGCCTTAGACGATTCTTGTATGGATGCTGATCCTGCAGGGCAATGGCCGATTTACTGTTGCCAATGAGGGCAAGCACATCAATTCTCCCGCTCTTCATAATGGGAGCTGCAACCGTTCTCCCCCTTCCGAAGATCACGTTCACCGCACCCTCCGGAAAACTATTCCTGAAAGCTTCAAGTAAAGGCGTGAGTAACAACACCCCGTGTTTGGCAGGTTTAAAGATCACAGTGTTACCCATAATAAGCGCCGGGATGAGCAGGGCAAAAGTTTCGTTCAGCGGATAATTATACGGCCCAAGGCACAACACCACTCCCAGCGGCCCCCTCCTAATATGCGCGTTTACCTTATCCCGTTTCTGAAACTTCGCACTGTCACGGTCAAGCTGCTTGTATTCTTCTATAGTATCGTAAATGTATTCTACGGTACGGTCAAATTCCTTTTCTGAATCGGGCAGGGATTTTCCAATTTCCCACATGAGCAGCTTCACAACCTCCTCCCTCTTGGTCTTCATTTGAGACACGAATTGCTCCATAGCCGCAATCCTGTCAGACACCTTCATGGTGGGCCATATGCCCTGGCCTTTACCATACGCCCTGCAGGCACTTTCAAGCACCTCAAGCGCAGTAGATTCATCCATGTGAGGCACTGTCCCCAGCAGGGTAGGCTCATAGCTATCACCGGTAGAAATAGTGGAATACACTTCATCCATTTCTCCTTCCCAGGGAATTAATTGGCCATTGGAGAGATAACTCTTTTGATGCAACAGGTTTTTGATTGCAAATCTTTCTGAATTTTTCATGTTATAGGGGCTTTGTATTTATATAAACAGATCTTCCCGATGTTCTACTTCAGCGAAAATTAGTTTCCACTGAAGACAAATGCTAAAGTTAATAAAAAATACATAGCTTCTACATTTTACACAAAATGTGAAAAATATAAAATTGAGTGTAGCCTGCTAAAAATGAAAAAACCTCACAGGTTTTGGAACCTGCGAGGTTTGTTTTGAATTTGAAATTTGGAATTTCCCACTATGTGGGTGATACTGGGTTCGAACCAGTGACCCCTACCTTGTCGAGGTAGTGCTCTGAACCAGCTGAGCTAATCACCCTAAAACCAAAAAAGGCCTCCAAAAAGGAAGCCTTTACTTGTGTGGGCAATGAGGGATTCGAACCCCCGACCCCCTCGGTGTAAACGAGGTGCTCTGAACCAACTGAGCTAATTGCCCTAAAATTTTAATGAACTTCAACATTCTTGAAGTGTCTCTCTCTCTGAATGCGGATGCAAATATAGACTACATTTTCAATTATGCAAAGAATAATTTCAAAAAAATTAAATTATTTCTGCCACCGTGAAAGTACTGCCTCCCACATAGACCACATCTTTAGCAGAAGCCTCTTGTAGCGCGGCTTCGTAAGCTTCAGTAACTGAATAAAATACCTTCCCAAAAAGGCCATTTTTGGCTGCTGTTTTTTGTAATTCTTCCGCAGCAAGTCCGCGGGGAACATCTGGTCTGGAAAAATAATATTTTGCCGATTTTGGAAAAATGGGCAGCACCGAAGCAAGATCTTTATCGTTTACCACTCCTATCACCAGGTGCAAATTCTCAAATTTTTCTTCCTGCAGCTGTTTCATGGCATAAACCAGCCCCTCTTTATTATGTGCCGTATCACAAATTACCCGTGGTGCTTCCTGCAGCACTTCCCAACGGCCACGAAGTCCGGTGTTAAAAATGACATTTTTGAGACCTTTTTCTGCAGCTTCTTCCCCCAGCTCCCATCCAAGGTCTTTCAGCACATCTAAAGCCATAGAAACTGTACGTATATTCCATTTCTGATACTGCCCCTTTAGATCGGAAGTATATGATCTTCCGCAGAAGTCTTCGGCTAAATAAAGAGGCGCATTTTTAGCTTCAGCCAATTCCTTAAAAACAGGAAAAGTCTCTTCCTGAAACTCCCCTATCACCACAGGAGTTTTTTCTTTGATAATTCCGCCTTTTTCCGCAGCAATTTTAGGCAGCGTGTTGCCAAGAATGTTCACGTGATCAAAACCTATATTGGTGATCACCGAAAGTTCCGGGGAAATGATATTGGTGGAATCGAGCCTTCCGCCAAGCCCCACTTCAATAACCGCAATGTCGACTTTCTCTTCGGAAAAGTAGTTAAAAGCCATTCCCACCGTCATTTCAAAGAACGACAGGCTTTCCTGTTCAAAAAAGGTTTTATTGGCAGCAATGAATTGCACTACGGCAGCTTCAGGAATCATCTGCCCGTTGATCTTTATTCGCTCCCTAAAGTCTTTTAAATGCGGGGAAGTGTAAAGCCCTACCTTATACCCGGCCTCCTGAAAGACCGAAGCGAGCATGTGCGAAACAGAACCCTTGCCGTTGGTACCGGCAACGTGTATGCTTTTGAAAGCCCTGTGCGGATTGCCCAGCTGCTTTATCAGTTTATTGATATTGGAAAGGTCTACCCGGTAGGCTTTATTCCCCACCTGCTGATACATGGGCAACTGCTGAAACATCCAGTCAACAGTTTCAGTATAAGTCATCAAAGTTATTCGGTAAGTTTGAAATTGTAGATAATGGTTCCCACCTGCTTCACGGGAGCATCGGGGTCGCTGTTAAAGCGCGTGGCCAGGGCTGCCCTTTTTGCAGGATCGGTAAGACAGGTAGCGTTGTTTGTTGTTCCCTTAACGCCGGGAATGGCACGGGTTACTGCACCGCTTCGATTTACCTCGATTTGCACCACCACTATACCCGATTCGTTACAATCCTGCACAAATTTTTCTTTGTTCAAAGCCTTACGGCCACCCAACCGGTAATTGCCATCGCCGTCAAGGCCCATTCCGGTTCCGTAGTATGATTTGGCGTTAGGATCGCCATCGGGGCTGCCTTTGTCGCCCGCAGCCTGGTCGTTACCTTCTCCGCCTCTCGCCTGCCCGTCGTTAGCGGGGCCGTTTAGTATACTGCTCAGGGCATCGGTAGTAGATTTTGAAGGCTTGGGATCGGGTTTTTTGACAGGTTCTTCCACCTTTTTCACCGGCGTTTCCACCTTTTGAACCAGCTTTTCTTCCTTCTTCTTCTCAATTACAGGCGCTTCGGTAATCTCCTGGGTAACCAATTCTTCTTCAATATTGGTCTCAACCGGTGTAACCGGGGCACTGGTTTGCTGCGGTGCTGTTTTTACAGGTTCAGTAGGCTGTTCAACGCCCGAACCTACTTCGGAAGTTCCAAAGTTTATGGCTATCCCGCTTTCTGGTGGCGGGTCGAGATCCGTGAAACCAAAGAACAGCAATAGCAGGATAAGCAGTACGTGAAGCACCACCGTTATTGCCATCGACTTTCGTTCATGTTTTGTTTCCAGGTATTTCACTTTGCTCTTCTCTTAAAATTTATGCCACAAACATAGTTCCACAATTATTAAAAATCTTGTGGAACTTTTTTTTTATTCAGGTTTTACGGCAAGTACGATCTTGTAACGGTTCCTGTTGGCTATATCCATCACATCCACAGCTTTTTCGATTGGCACCCCTTCTTCGGCCCGCAGGATGATGGTAGGGTCTTCTTCGCCGCTCAGGACCTCTTTCAACCTTGCTTCGAGCGCACTGTTGCTCACTCTTTCTTTGTTGATATATACCTGAAGGTCTTTTGTAATACTCACCGCCACATTTTGTTTGGTCGTGGTCTTACCTTTTGCCTTTGGCAGGATAAGATCAAGCGCTTCCGGAGTGATGGCCGGGGAGGTGAGCATAAAAAAGATCAACAACAGGAATACGATATCGGTCATTGAACTCATACTGAATTCGGGACTGATCTTATTTCTGCCTCTTAAATTCATACTATACCGGTTCATTTAGAAGGTCAAGGAAATCTACTGCTGTGGCCTCCATTTGGTGCACCACCTTATCGGTCTTCACCACCAAGTGGTTATACCCAATGTAAGCAATAATCCCCACAATAAGCCCGGCCACGGTAGTGGTCATGGCGGTGTAGATCCCTTCAGCCAAAGCACCCATCTCGGCCTGCCCGCTACTGGTAGCCAGCTCATGGAAAGCAATAACCATCCCTATTACGGTACCAAGAAACCCAATCATAGGCGCAGCTCCCGCTATGGTGGCAAGTACGCTCACGTTCTTTTCGAGCTTATACACTTCAAGCCTGCCGGCATTTTCAATAGCTGTATTGATATCTTCCAATGGGCTCCCAATTCTGTCAAGCCCTTTCGCTGTTAGTCTGGCAACCGGAGAGTTAGCCTGGGCACAACGTATGCGCGCAGACTCAATATTGCCATGCAGCACGCTATCTTTGATCTGGTTCATGAAGTTACTGTCTGTTTCTGAAGCTGCCTTGATCGCAAACAACCTCTCAAAATAAATGTAAATGGCGGCAAATAATAAAATAAAGAGAATAAAGATGATCACCTGACCTCCTATTCCGCCACTTAGAAACAAATCGAATAAAGAAAGTGTCTTTTCCTCTACTATTGGTTCTGCCCCCTCTGCGGCCTGGGCAAGACCATCTTCCTGAAAAAAGTATAGCATTTGTGTATCTGGTTTTTTATGTAACGTGAGAATACAATTTTAATTGTAAAGATAAACAGCCTTTGATTTATTCCAACCTAAAAGCATAAATATAAATCAGGGAGATTTCAGCTACAAGCATTTTACCCTGCAAGACAGAAATTTAGTAGATTTCCCGCCCGATTTTATGCTGAAAAATTTCTCCCAATCTTTTTATTCTGAAGCCTGCGCATACTATCTTCACCTTACCAAATTACACCAGCTTTGTCAGCGCAACTTCAAAGGCGGTTTTACTAATATTGGTTTTATTGCTGTTGTGGTTAAATGTATTCTGAATAGCATTTCTAATGGTAATCGAAGTATCGTTGAAGATAGCTTCATCGGTCATTTGCACCCTGCGCTCCATGAAGTAGGCAAAAACCCTTGCCATTCCGCAGTTGGCGATAAAATCGGGAATTACGCTAATCTGCTCATCGGTGTATTCCATAATTGGTCCAAAGAAGATCTCCTTATCGGCAAACGGAACGTTGGCCCCGCTCGAAATCACCTCCAAACCTGAACTCACCATTTGATCTACCTGCTCCCGGGTAATTAAACGCGAAGCTGCACAGGGAGCAAAAACCTGCGTTTTCAGCTTCCAGATTCGCTCATTGATCTCTTCAAAAGGAATCAGTTTTTCAGATTTTAAGGTATTTCCTTCCTTATTGAGGAACAAGTTTCGGATCTCTTCAAAAGTAAAGCCCTCTTCATTGATCAATCCGCCCGCGCGATCAATAATCCCGACAACTTTTGCGCCCATTTGCGCCAGATAATACGCTGCAGCAGAACCTACATTCCCAAAGCCCTGTACAATGGCTTTTTTGCCCTGCACATTTCCGCCGTAAACGTCGTAGTAATGCCGCACGGCTTCGGCCACTCCATACCCGGTGATCATGTCGGCCACCGTGTATTTCCGGGAAACATCGGGTGAAAATCTGCCATTTTCAAGCACCTTGATCACGCCCTGCCTTAACTGGCCTATACGGTTGATCTTATCGGCTTCGGTGGGTTTAAAATGTCCGTTAAAAACTCCTTCCTGCGGATGCCAAACGCCAGAATCTTCTGTAATGGGAATTACTTCGTGTATCTCATCCACATTCAGGTCACCCCCGGTACCGTAATAGCTTTTCAGCAGCGGAGACACAGCTTTATACCAGCGCTCTAAAACGCCTTTTTTGCGAGGATCATTGGGGTCAAAATTTATACCCGACTTTGCTCCGCCAATAGCAGGCCCCGAAACAGTGAATTTCACCTCCATGGTCTTAGCCAGGGAAAGCACCTCATTCATGTCAAGGCCTTTTCTCATACGGGTACCGCCACCGGCAGCTCCCCCGCGCAGGGAATTGATCACCACCCAGCCTTCGGCTTCAGTTTCAGGATCTTTCCAGTTAAAAACAATTTCAGGGGCTTTATTTTGATATAGATTAAGTAATTCTTTCATAATATTTAAAAATTGCTGAACAAATATAAAAAACTATGAATTGCGCAATGATATAGGCATGGTATATTTTGAATTTCACAAAAAGTCAAGGGTATAAGTGAATGGATTCTGAATTTCCCTGCCAGATTCCATTTTAGGAACCTAATTGCCTTTTTCTGAAGTTTTTGCACAATTTTTCTCCTGATTTCCTTCTGAAAATCCCAAATATCTTCCCAACGAGTGTCTTTGATTTTATCTAAATAATAAAATTATATATTATTTATTATCACCCCCTAATTTTATAGGGGTGTAAAATTTCAAACATATTATTTTACACACTTAACCCCTATTTTTTTAGAGTTAAATAGATTTTTAATATAATTTTACGGGTATTAACACAAAATTAGGTCTTTATGAAAAAAATCGAAGCCATCATTAGACAGTCAAAATTTGACGATGTAAAAAAGGCTCTTCATGAAATTGGTGTCAATTTCTTCAGTTATTGGGATGTTACCGGAGTAGGTAACGAGAAACAGGGACATGTCTATAGAGGTGTCGCCTACAGCACCACCGACATTCAACGCAGGAAGATATCTGTAGTTGTTTCTGATGAATTCCTCGAAAAAACTGTCGAGGCAATTCTCGATGCAGCCTATACCGGCGCTGTGGGAGACGGTAAAATCTTTGTCTCTCCGGTAGAGGAAGCCTTTAGAATTAGAACAAAAGAAAGAGGCAGCCTCTCGCTGGCGTAATGCACTACCAACTAAACTAAACCAATTCAACTTAATATTATATAAAATGGAATTACTTACTAATAACGTATGGATGATGGTCTGCACCGCACTGGTGTTTTTTATGCATCTTGGATTTTCTTTACTGGAAGTTGGACTCACCCGTCAAAAAAATGCCATTAACATCCTCTTTAAAAATGTTTTTATCATTTGTACCGGATTATTGCTCTATTGCCTCATAGGTTTTAACCTGATGTATCCGGGTTCATTCATTATGGGAATTATCCCCGACTATTTTGTTGGACTTTTTGGCTTACACGCCCCGGTAGCCGACGGTGCTCTTGACCTCACCTACAATGAAGGTTACACCTACTGGACAGACTTTTTATTCCAGGGAATGTTTGCTGCAACTGCTGCCACTATTGTTTCGGGTGCCGTAGCTGAAAGGATCAAACTATCGGCTTTTATGCTATTCTCCATTATTTACCTGGCTTTTGTTTATCCCATTGCCGGTTCTTGGAAATGGGGGGGTGGCTTTCTTGATGAACTTGGGTTCTATGATTTTGCCGGCTCTACCCTGGTACATTCTGTTGGCGGCTGGGCTGCTCTTGTGGCAATTTCTTTGCTAGGTGCCAGAATTGGCAAGTTTGGAGAAGACGGCAGCTCTCATGCTATTCCCGGTCACAATGTACCTTTAGCAACGGCCGGGGTTTTCATCCTCTGGCTTGGATGGTTTGGCTTTAACGGAGGTTCGGTACTCTCTTCAGATCCATCTGCAACTTCCCTTACTTTAGTGACCACCTGCCTTGCTGCAGCAGCCGGGGGTATTTCTGCTTTCCTTGTATCGACCATCTGGTACAAAAATTATGACCTCACCATGTTCCTGAACGGGATTCTTGGGGGGCTTGTGGGCATCACGGCAGGAGCAGACCTCATGTCTCCTACAGATGCCGTGCTAATTGGGCTAATTGCCGGAATACTCATAGTTGCAGGCGTTGCACTTATTGACAAAGTAAGACTGGATGATCCCGTAGGTGCAGTAGCCGTACATCTTATTTGCGGAGTCTGGGGCACTCTGGCCGTTGGTCTCTTTGGAGCACTGGCAGGCTTTGACCAGTTTCTCAACCAGCTAATAGGAGTTGCTGTAATTGGGGCTTTTTGCTGTATATCGGCATTTGTGATTCTATTTGCTATTAAACGTTCCCTGGGTCTACGTATGGAAACGCATGAAGAAACTGAAGGCCTTGATATTCATGAACATGGCATGGATGCATATGCCGAATTTGCAGGCAAAGCAGAGCCTGTAAAACAATAAAAAAAGAAGGAACGCCTGGCAGGGCGCTCCTCCTGAATTCATTTCAAAAAAACTAAAGTTCAACTCATTTCAACTAATCAAACAAAGTTTTAACATGAAACAAATCACTATTACAAAAATGCAGAAATTTTTAATTTTTGCCTCCATCGGGCTGTGGAATCTTTCTGTTTCTGCACAGGAATCTGAAGTACTGGAAGAAGCACTACCCGGCTTTAGTATTACGGGATCTGTAGACACCTATTTCAGAACAAATTTCAATGGGCTCAATAAGTATGTGTATGGGCCCGATGGCGAAACTCCAATTGCTGCCCCCCAGGCTCCCGCAACTGCTTTTGCCAATGATCCGGGTTTTGCATTGGGAATGGCCAATGTCATTCTTGGCTACGAAGGTAAAAAAATGGGTTTCGTGGCCGACCTAGTATTTGGACCCCGGGGCGAAGAAGCGGTTTTTCTCTCTATGGGCTCCAGTAATATTGTTAATCAGCTGTACGTGTTTTATAATGTAAGTGAGAAGGTCAGGCTCACCCTGGGAGATTTCAATACCTTTTTAGGCTATGAAGTGATTTCACCCGTAGATAATTTCAACTATTCTACTTCCTATATGTTTTCCTATGGCCCTTTTTCGCATACCGGTTTAAAAGCAGATATTGCCTTAAACGATAAATGGAGTGCCATGTTGGCCATCATGAACCCCACAGATTATACTGAATTTGATCCTTTTGGAGTGTATACCTTTGGAGCTCAACTTGGTTATTCTAACAGTTCCGGAAGTGCATATTTAAACCTCATTTAGGGAGAACAGGCTCCAGGCCTTGATCCCACTTTTCAAATAGACCTAACTACCGGCTGGGACTTCTCCGAGTCTTTTTACCTGGGGCTTAATACAACCTACAATAGTACAGATGATGTTGGGTTCTATGGTGCCGCACTATATCCGCAACTACAAACTTCTGAGAATTTTGCTATAGGCCTAAGGGCAGAATATTTTAAAGAACACGCAAATGGCCACGATGAAACCGTAGTGTACAATTCAGACGCTAGTCTCACTGCCTTCACCCTTACCGGCAACTATACTGTAGGAAGCTTAAGCATAAAACCCGAATTGAGACTGGACAGCGTTGACAGGGATGTCTTTCTTAACCAGGACCTGGAACCCACAGATAATCTATCCTCTTTTATTCTCGCCGCAGTTTATGCTTTTTAAAAACCCGGGCAGGATAGGTTGCCCCTGGCACCTCTATCCTGCTTATATTTCAGCTTAAACAGATACTTTCTTATACCCATGCCTTTAGTGATCTCTAAGCCTGTACATTATCTAATAAGCTTCATGCATTAAAAATCTTTCCTGAAGAATGATCTTTTGAAGCTCCCGTCACCGAACTTAAAACATTGTTTTCTCCTCTCAGCTTCAGGACTCCCAAAAATGCGAAAATGAGGGCTTCTTTAAAGTTTACCACATCAGCCGGGGGGATCACAACTTCAGTTTTGGTGCGCTTCTGAATTTCCGCAATCAAAAACTGGTTAAAAGCACCGCCACCGGTGACCAAAACTTTTTCTTCGGAAGAATTTCTGAATTCATTGGCGATCATTTCCGCAGCATGTTCGGTGTATGTCCGCAAAAGAGCGGGGATAGAGCCATACTTCTGAAAAAGTGGAAAAATGTGCTTCTGCACCCATTCAATTCCGAGGGACTTTGGAGGACGGAGGCCGTAAAATGGTATTTTTTCAAGCTCTTCTCGCAGCCCGGGAATGACTTTCCCCGATGCCGCAACCTTCCCATCTTTGTCATAGGGCAGGTTTATTTGTTGGGAAAGCACATTGAGCACGGTGTTTACAGCGCAAATATCGTAGGCCAGGCGTTTGCCGCCATTTATGGTTGAAATATTGGCAAAACCGCCAATATTAAGGCAGTAATCGTATTCCCCAAACAACAATTCGTCGCCAATAGGCACCAAAGGCGCGCCCTGCCCACCCAGCTGCACATCTTGCACCCTGAAATCACATACCACCTTACAATTTAAGAGCTTTGCAAGCTCAGGTTGGTTGCCTATTTGCAGCGTAAAGCCATTTTCCGGTTCATGTTTTATGGTATGTCCATGGCTGCAAACCGCATGGAGGCCAAAAATGTCACTTTTGGCAAGAAATTCTGAAATGACTTTCCCTAACAAGTGCGTGTAATCATGTTCAAGTTTACGCAGCTTATGCTCGTCGTAATTGACAGCTTCAGAAAGAATTTTCTGCCAGTTTTGCGTATAAGGAATGGTTTCCGCAGCAGTTATTTGATAAGACCAGGTTTCAGAAAAGGTGAAGTTAACATAGGCTACATCTATGCCATCGAGGGAAGTTCCCGACATTACACCTACAACGTTATAGTTATTTTTGTTCATCAGGGTAAAAATAGCCAACTCAATTGAAAAAACGCCTGTAAAAAGGTATCTTTGACCTTAAAATTCAACATTTTCTAAAAAATATACTGAATGGATTTCAAACTCACCGAAGAACATATTATGATCCGCGATGCGGCACGAGATTTTGCAAAGAACGAGTTGCTCCCCGGAGTGATTGAGAGGGATGAAAAACAGGAATTCCCGAAAGAACAGATCAAGAAAATGGGGGAACTTGGCTTTTTGGGCATGATGGTGTCTCCTGAATATGGCGGTGGCGGAATGGACACGGTATCTTATGTTTTGGCGATGGAAGAGATCTCGAAGATAGATGCTTCGGCTTCCGTGGTAATGTCGGTCAACAATTCTTTGGTTTGTTGGGGGATTGAGAAATTCGGAAATGAAGAGCAAAAACAGAAATACCTTCCAAAACTGGCCACAGGAGAATCTATTGGCGCTTTTTGCCTCTCTGAACCTGAAGCCGGGAGTGATGCCACTTCTCAGAGAACAACGGCAATTGAGAAAGATGACCACTACCTTTTAAACGGAACCAAAAACTGGATCACCAACGGCAGCACCGCCGATTATTATATTGTGATCGCGCAAACACATCCCGAAAAGAAGCATAAAGGTATAAATGCCTTTATCATCGAAAAGGGTTGGAAAGGATTTGAAATAGGCCCAAAGGAGCAGAAGTTGGGAATCCGCGGAAGCGACACGCACTCCCTAAACTTTAATGATGTGAAAATTCCAAAAGAAAACCGCATTGGTGAAGACGGGTTCGGATTCAAATTTGCCATGAAAACACTTTCAGGAGGGCGTATTGGAATTGCGGCCCAGGCTCTGGGTATTGCAGCCGGAGCTTACCAACTGGCAAAAGAATATTCTAAAGTGCGTAAGGCTTTTGGAACTGAGATCATGAACCACCAGGCCATTGCCTTTAAACTGGCCGATATGCATACTTCTATTGAGGCTTCGCGCCATTTGGTGATGAAAGCAGCCTGTGATAAGGACAATGGGGAAAATTACGACCTGAGTGGTGCCATGGCTAAATTGTTTGCTTCAAAAACAGCCATGGATGTTACTGTGGAAGCGGTACAGGTACACGGCGGAAACGGATATGTGAAAGAATACCATGTAGAACGCCTGATGCGTGACGCCAAGATCACTCAAATCTACGAAGGCACTTCAGAGATCCAGAAAATTGTGATCTCCAGGAGCATTTTGAGAGATTAGGACTGATTTAAAAACTGAAGATAATGATAAGCCCGTTCTTTTAGAGCGGGCTTTTTTATGGATATTATCTTTGGAAGTAAAGCAATTTATTTGCAAAGCTGATCACGATTATTAATCCGCGCCAGCGAAAGGGATTCAAAATTCAAGATTTAAGGTTCAATAATCTTTAGCATTTTTAAAGGCAGGGAGGCTAAAATTTGGTTTATACCAAAGATAAAAATGTTCTTGATCCGGTATCGGGGCTCCCACGAGATGCACAGTACGAAGTATTAAGATAAAAAAAAAGACCCTTACATTTCTGTAAGGGTCTTCTAAAGAAAGGCGGCGACATACTCTCCCACAAGATAGCAGTACCATCTGCGCTAACGGGCTTAACTTCTCTGTTCGGAATGGGAAGAGGTG
>Ga0098069_100178_pt1 | contig 35721 bp, 30 predicted proteins | sample 27_taG_FD_92584 | JGI IMG/M metagenome (GOLD analysis project Ga0098069, IMG submission 92584) | Marine viral communities from Cariaco Basin, Caribbean Sea - 27_WHOI_OMZ | ecosystem: Environmental > Aquatic > Marine > Oceanic | place: Caribbean Sea: Cariaco Basin | collected 2014-11-09
GTTTCACCACGTGCTGCGCGACCGGCTCTACACGCAGATGTGGTTCGGCCGGCACCCGGAAATTCTCGCCCGGCCGCTCAAGAACCCGGTGGTTATCGTCGGCCCGATGCGGTCGGGTACCACGCGGCTTCACCGCCTGCTCGCGGCCGACCAGCGCTTTGCCCACCTGCGCAGTTTCGAAACCATCAGCCCGGTGCCGCGGCCCGAGTTCGAGCAGGTCCTGGCCGGCGAGGCGGAGGACTTCCGGCCCAAGCTGGCCGCGCGCATCCTCAAGGTCGCGCGGCTGGCCAATCCGCGCACGCTGTCGATCCATCCGACCGGCGCCTACGAGCCGGAGGAGGAACTCGGCCTCGTTGCCGCGTCGATGTACGGCATGAAGTGGGAAGCGCAGTGGAATGTGCCTTCCTATGCCGAATGGTGCCACGAGGAGAGCGCCATTCCCGCCTATCGGCACATGGCCAACCTGCTGCGCCTGATCGGCTGGTCGCAGCAGGAAAGTTCGCTGCGCCCGTGGATCCTCAAGACGCCGCAGCACATGCTCGACCTGCCCGCGCTGCTCGAAGTCTTCCCTGACGCGCGGCTGATCTTCACCCACCGCGATCCCAAGCAGGTGGTCGGCAGCGCCGCCTCGCTCGCCTGGAACCAGACCATCATCTATTCGGATCACAACGATCCCGCGCAGACCGGCCGCGACTGGCTGGGCAAGACCGCGACCATGATCGCCCGGATGCGCGCGGCGCGCGACGCGATCCCGCGCGAGAGGATGATCGATGTCCAGTACGAGGATATGGAAACCGACTGGCGCGGCACGATGGAGCGCGTCTACCGCTTCCTCGATCTCGAGATGGAACCCGCGGTCGCGGGGATGGAAGACTATCTCGACCGTTCGGCCCGGCTCAAGCGGCACCCGCATCGCTACAGCCTGGCCGAGTTCGGCCTGCGCGAAGACGAGGTGAACGAACGGTTCGCCGATTACACCGAAACCTTCGGCATACCGGTCGGCGCACCCACCGCGGCGGCACGCACGCGGCTCGCCAAATAGCCATGCGAAAGGGGCGGGGTACGCAGACCCCGCCCCTCTTGGAATTGCGGCCGCTCAGTAATTGAAGGTGAGCGTGGCGAAAACCTGCCGCGGGTTGCCGTAGAATGCCGTCAGCGTGCCTTCTGGCCCGAGCGTCGGGACGGGAAAACCGTTGGCGCCCTTGACTATGTCGCCGGTCACCGGGTCGGTCGCAACGAAGGTGTAGCCGCTGGTCTTGTATTCCTTGTCGAGCAGGTTCTTCCCGTAAACGCCCACGCTCCAGCGATCGCCGGGGGCACTGTAGACGATGCTCGCATCGAGCAGCGCGTAGCCGCCCTGGTCGAGATAGGGGTTGGGGATTTCGAACTGGCTGGTCTTGCTGCGATAGGACAGCGTCGTTCCCAGATAGAGATCGCCCGGTCCTACGGGCGTATCGTAGCTGGCCGTGATGCTGCCGGTTACCTCTGGCGTGTTCTGGACGACGCGGAATGCGGCGACATCGGTCGGGGTGTTGCCGATATTGGTGATGTATTCGTCGTATTGCGCATCGATATAGCCCAGCGAACCGGCAAGGCCGAAGCCGCCGCCAAAACGGGCGCTGGCTTCCAGTTCGAGCCCCTTGAATGTCGCCTTGCCGGCATTCGACACCACGCCGCAGAAGCTGGGCAGGCCGCCCACTTCGCACGCGACGGAACCCGGAATCTGTACGTCGGTGTAGTCGGCATAGAAGGCTGCGGCAGCGATGTTGAATATGCCGAGATTGCCCTTGTAGCCGATCTCGTAGCTGTCGACCTCTTCGGGGGCGAAGCTGAGGAAGGCGGCGACTTCCGCATCGGTTGGTGCACCCGGTGTGGCTGCCGGGGCGTTGGTGCCGACCCCGCGGGGGTCGAAGCCGCCGCCCTTGAAGCCTTTCGAATAGCTGGCGTAGATATTGTGGTCGGGCGTCGGCATGAAACTGAGCGAGGCCCGCGGGGTGAATTTCTTGAACTGCCGGCTACCCTGGAAATCGGTGCTCGCCGCTCCGAAGGGCACACCCGCGCCGCCGAATTCGGGCGAACCGCCGCCGAGATAGTTCTGCCGCAGGATTTCGGCGCTGCGTTCATCCCAAGTGTAACGACCGCCGAGAGACAGGCTGAGCTGATCGGTCAGATCGTAGGTGAGATCGCCGAAGATGGCATAGGTTTCGGTGTCGACATTTGCCTGTGTGAACGCGGTCAGCCCGGCGAAAGTGGTGAAGATGCGGACATCGAACAGAGTGTCCGCCTTCGCGTCGAGATAGTAGAATCCGAGCAGGCCGGCGAACGCGCCGCCATCGTCCCACAGCAGCTGGAATTCCTGGCTGATCTGCTCGTTGAGGTAAGCGCCGGGCACATCGAGATCGACCGCCGGAAGCGCATCGAAATCGATCGGCGAATAGCTGTCGTCCTTGCGCCAGGCGGATATCGACCGCAGCGTCAGCGCGCTGCTCAGCTCGACTTCGGCATGCATCGCCAGGCCGTAGGATTCCACTTCCTGTTCGGGATCGCTGAGCGCTCCGCGCGTGTCGAAGACATTGTCGAGCACGGGTGCGCCGGATACCAGCCCAGGGATCAACCGGTGGCCACCACGCGGATCGCTGCTGTCCTTGGTATAGTCCCCCTGGATCCGGATGAAGGCAGGTTCGCCATAGCCGCCCACCTCCAGGCTCATGCGGCCGCCCCAGATATCCTTGTTGTAGTTTTCGAGGCCCGTGGTGAGATTGTCGCCGAAACCGCCCCGCGAAAGCCGCGCAACCGACCCGCCAACCCGGACCAGGTCGCTGATCGGTGCCGAAGCGGTGATCACGCCTTCGGCCTGGTCGTAAGTGCCGTAGGTAGCACGTACGCGTACCGAGGGATCCTGCGGCAGGCGGCGCGTGACGTATTTTACGGCCCCGCCGATCGTGTTGCGGCCATAGAGCGTGCCCTGCGGCCCGCGCAGCACCTCGATGCGCTCGACATCGTAGATATCCAGCACCGCAGCCTGCGGCCGGTTGAGATAGACGTCGTCGAGATAGATGCCGACGCCCTGCTCGAACCCCGAAACGGGGTCCTGTTGGCCGATGCCGCGGATAAAGGCCGACAGCGTCGAATTGGTGGCGCGGCTGGCTTCCAGCGTGACGTTGGGTACGCTCTGCCCGACATCGGTGATGTCCAGCGCGCCGCGACGTGAAAGCTCTTCGCCGCTGATCGCGGTGACCGCCACCGGCACCTCGACCAGTCGCTCCTCACGCCGGCGTGCGGTGACGATGATGACATCCTCTGCAGCCGTCGCCGGCGCAGCCTCCAGCGGCTCCGTGTCGGCGGACTGAGCCTGCGCAGGGGCCGCGCCAAGCGCCGCGGTCGCCGCACCGCACAGCAGGCTGGCGGTAAGAATCTGTGTCGGACGCATTTCGGTTTCTCCCTCCCGATTGTCTTATGCAGCAAGCTGATACTGAAACCTGAACCACCTTTCAAGTTTGTTGTTGCGCGGAGGATGCGTTTTGCTAGGCAGGCAGTCTATTCGAAGGGGGCGAACAGTGGCCGCAACGCACAGCCAGGGCGACAAGACGCCGCGTACCGAGCGGGGCCGAAAGACCTTGCGCAAACTGCTCGATGCGGCTGCGACCGAATTCGCCGAGAAGGGCTTTCACGAAGCCTCGATCAGCGGAATAACCCGCAGTGCCGGCGTCGCCCTTGGCACTTTCTATACCTATTTCGACAGCAAGGATGCGGTCTTCCGTGCGCTCGTATCGGATATGAGCGCGGGTGTCGGGAAGGCTGCGCGCGAGGCGCTCGACCCGTCGATGGGGGCGCTGGAGATCGAGCGGGTGGCACTGCGCGCCTTTCTCGAGTTCGCTGCCGAGCATAAGGAGATCTACCGGATTATCGACGAGGCCGAATTCGTCGATCCGGACAGCTACCGCGCGCATTACGAGACCATTGGCTCGAGGATCGAAGAGCGCCTGAAGCTGGGCGGTGAGAGCGGCGAGTTCGCGCCGGGGCTGGGGACGCCCGAGGCCTGGGCCGTGATGGGCATGAACGTTTTCCTCGGCCTGCGCTACGTCATCTGGGGCCGCGAAGGCGATCCGGACTTCGAAGAAATCGCGCGCCGGGCCAACATGTTGCTGACCCGGGGCATCGCCAGCTAGCTCCTGCGATCGCGGAACCGCGGGCGTGCGGGGCCGTTGGTCTGGCAAAGGAGATACGATATGATCGGCAAGGTAATCGGAGCATTCGTCGGCGACAGGCTCGCCAAGCAGACCGGCGGCATCGGCGGCGCCAGCGGCGCGGCACTGGGTGTCGTCGCCACGACAGTTCTGCGGCGCATGAGCCTGCCCGCAATGCTGGCCCTGGGCGTCGGCGGCTATGTCGCCAAGCGCGTCCTCGACAAGCGCGAGGAGGGCAGCGACAGTGCTTCCCCGCCTAAGACTTCGACGGCTCCGGCGACCAAGGCCGCCTAGGCCGAAGTCGCAGCGAAGCGCGCAAAAGGGCTGTCCCGGAAGGGGCAGCCCTTTTGCTATCAGGGGAACAACGGGTTTGCATATCGCCGAACCCTTTCTATGGTCGCTCCAGGGATTCCCCCCAAAAAGTCAGACAAAATCGCGCCGCACCCCGGTGCGCTTGCGCAGGAGACGACATGCCAGCAGAGCCCGATCACCCAATTGATCCTCCGCTGATAGACTTACCCATCAAGACCGCGTCGCGCGGCTTTTACGACGGCTTCAGCCGCGAGGTCACGATCCCGTCGAAGGTGATTGTCTCCCTGCTGATCATGTGGGCGATCTTCTTCCCGGTCAGCGCCAGCGAAACACTGTCTGCGGCCAATTCGAGCATCATCGCCACCTTCTCCGGCTGGTACGTTTACCTCGTCGCTTTCCTGATGTTCACCTGCTTCGTGCTCGCGCTGTTCCCTCAATCGGGTACGCTGCGGATAGGCAATCCGGGTGAAAAGCCCGAGTTCGGTCGCTTCTCCTGGTTTGCCATGCTGTTCGGCGCGGGCATCGGGATCGGCATGCTCACCTATTCGACCGGCGAACCGCTGGCGCACTTCTCGAACAATCCGGACATCATCCGCGGCCTGGTGGACGCGCGGACCGCCGAAGCGGTGCGTCCGGCCTATATCTACACTTTTCTCCACTGGGGCTTTGCAGCCTGGGGCACCTATGCGCTGGTCGGCCTGGCGATTGGCTATGTCGCCTATCGCCGCAATCTGCCGCTGACGATCCGTTCGGCGCTCGCGCCGCTGTTCGGCCTGCGCCTGTCGGGCGTCTGGGGGCATCTGGTCGATATCGTGGCCGTAGTGGCGACGATCCTGGGCGTCGCGGTTACCATGGGGATCGGCGTGGAGCAGTTCGTCATGGGTCTCGCCCGGCTGGGTGTGGGCGACTGGCTGCTGGATCCGGACGGTTCTTCCTCGATCGCGGCGGTCATCCTGTCGCTGCTGGTTCTCGTCGGGGCTTCGACGATAAGCGCGCTTTCGGGCGTCGGCCGCGGGATCAAGTGGCTCTCGAACCTCAATATGGGGCTGTCTTTCGCCTTGCTTGCCCTGTTCGCAATCGTCGGCTCGGCGTTCGGCGGCCTCAAGTTGCTGGGTGTGGGCGTGTGGGATTACCTGCGCACGCTGGTGCCCAACTCGCTGACGCTGTTCGACGCAGGCGGCGAATTCGGGGAGGCGCTGGTGCAATGGCAGCTCGACTGGTCGGTGTTCTACTGGGCCTGGTGGATTGCCTTCGCCCCCTTCGTCGGCATGTTCATCGCGCGCATTTCGCGCGGGCGCACCATCCGCGAATATGTGTTCGGCGTGGTGCTGGTGCCGTCGCTGATGTGTTTCTTCTGGATGGCCATGGTCGGGGGAACCGCGATCGATCTCGAGCTAAGCGGCGCCGCGCAGGGGAGCATCGTCAACGCAGCGATGTCGGACCAGCTCTTCGCGACGCTGGCCGTCCTGCTCGATCCGGCTGTCGCCGCAGTCGTGTCGGGCCTCGTCGTCCTTCTGTTGATGACCTATCTCATCACCTCCGCCGACAGCGCGATCCTCATCGTCAACACGATCAATGGGGCGGGGGAAAGCGAAAGCGAACGCAACCATCACATCCTGTTCTGGGGTGTGGCGCTGGCCTTCGTCGTCGGCAGCATGCTGATCCTCGGCGGCATCGATGCCATCCGCATAACGATGATCATCGGGGCGCTGCCATTCAGCTTTGTCGTCGCCATCATGGGGGTCGCGATCCTCAAGGCGGTGATTTACGACCTGTTCCGCAAGCACCATGGCGTGCCGACCACGGCCCAGGGATGCGCGGAGGCGGCCGAGGGCAAGTAACGCGCGCACTAATGCGCCGCCTTCTTGGCGGGGCCCAGCAGTGCAGTCTGGCCGTCATTTGAATGGCACTTGGTCATCCAATAGTACCGTGAGAACTGCATTTGAATAGAGCAAGTCCAAAAAATGAATATTTGCTTCATACATGGACTCTTCTGAAAGTAACGCGGGACGAAGATTTGAATGTTGTTTTGATGCAACAGCCCTGCGGTTAATCTTGCGCAGCGGCCCGCTGGACGGTGGCCGCCTTTCCTTCGCCTTGTTATTGGCTCCCGAGGCGACGGTTCTCCAGTGAATTCGCGCCCGTCTTTTTGCCAGCCGGACCCTGGTCTGTGAGCCGGCACCCGAGCATTAATCGAGAATGAGGGAATCCCCGACATGAAATATCTCGTCAGCGGCGCGTCGCTTGGCGCGCTGGCTATCGCAACCGCAGCGCCCGTGGCCGCGCAGGACGTGGCTCCTGCAGCCGAACAGCGGCAGGGCGGCGTCAACGTCATCATCGTGACCGCGCAAAAGCGCAGCGAAGACCTGCAGGATGTTCCCGTGTCGGTTTCGGCGATCGGTGAAGAAGGGCTCGAAGAGCTCGCCATCGACACCTTCGAGGATTACCTCGAACAGCTGCCAACCGTGACAGCAGGCGGCAGCGGGCCGGGCCAGAACACCATCTACATCCGCGGCCTGGCCTCGACCACGCCCAATCTCACCACCGCCGGTGTCGCCGGCCTCGCGCCCAACGTCGCGATGTATCTCGACGAACAGCCGCTCGCACAGCCGGGCCGCAACCTCGACGTCTATGCCGCCGACCTTGCGCGGATCGAAGTGCTGTCGGGACCGCAGGGTACGCTGTTCGGTGCCAGTTCGCAGGCGGGCGTCGTTCGCCTGATCACCAACAAGCCCGATCTCGGCGGCTTCGATGCGGGCGTCAACGCCGGCGTGTCCTTCACCAAGGGCGGCGAAACCAGCTACAAGGCCGATGCGATGATCAACGTGCCGGTCACCGACACGTTCGGTCTGCGCGGGGTCTTCTATCTCGACGACCAGGGCGGTTACATCGACAATGTCGCCGGCACCCGCAACGCCAGCGAAAGCGCGCGCTTCCGCCCGGCCGGGACCGTCCGTTCGAACGGCGTTCCCGTCAGCCCGCTGCGCGGCGGCTTCCAGGCCGGCGCCGACCTGTCGAACGTGAACTTCATCAATGCCGACAACGCCGGCATGGTCGAAGACGATTTCAACGACACGCAATACGCCGGCTTCCGTGCGACCGCGCTGTGGGAAGTCACGCCCGACTGGACGGTGACCGTCGCGCATTCGCGCCAGAGCGTCGAAAGCGATGGCGTGTTCTTCGCCGATCCCGAACTCGGCGGCCTCGATGACCTCGAGATCCAGCGCTACGAGGAAGACCGCCTCGAAGACGATTTCTCGAACACCAGCTGGACGGTCGAGGGCCGCCTGGCGATGCTCGATGTCGTCTATACCGGCGCCTACACCGACCGCGAAACCGAACAGCGCGTCGACTATTCCGACTATCTCTTCGTCGGCCAGTACCTGCCGTATTACATCTGCGACGGCAGCGTCAGCTATCCGGGTGCCGGCAACGATCCCAGCGGCACCTGCCAGGCACCCAATCTCTATGTGACCTCGGCCAGCAAGACGACCGTGTTCACGCAGGAACTGCGCTTCAGCACGCCGGCGGAAAACCGCTGGCGCGTGACCGCAGGCGGCTTCTACTCGGATCTCGAACTGCAGGAACGCAACGACTTCGCCTATCCGGGCAATGTCCTCGCGCAGCCCTTCGGCCCGTTCGCGCCGAACTTCCCGCAGGACGGCTTCACCAGCGCCCCGGGCCCGTTCCCAGCCGACACGATCTTCCGCAACGACATCCGTCGTACCGATGAACAGTTCGGCATTTTCGGCGAAGCCAGCTTCGACATCGTACCCGACTTGCTGACAGTCACGCTCGGCGCGCGGTATTACGACATCGAAGTCGATTTCGAAGGCAGCGCTAACGGCAGCTTCTGCAACAGCGGCGCGGCTACCGATGCCAACGCTTTCGGCACCGATCTCAACGATCTGTACGACGGTGACGGCGAATACACCTTCATCGGTTCGTGCGACGCTTCGCTGCGCCAGACCTTCGACCTGAACGACAGCCTGGCCGATATCCAGGCTGCGGGCCTGACCCCCACGCAGGCGCAGCAGGTCTTCAACGCAGTGCGCGCTCCCGATGCGGCGAAGACCGACGGGTTCATCTACAAGGGCACGGTTACCGTGACCCCGACGCAGGACCTGCTGTTCTACGCGACCTATTCGGAAGGTTTCCGTCCCGGCCTGCTCAACCGTCCGGGCGGCGCGACCAATGGTGCCGGCTTCACCGTCCCGTTCGAACTCGAGACCGACGAGGTCAAGAACTACGAACTGGGCTGGAAGCTCGATCTCGCCGATGGTCAGGTGCGTTTCAACGGCAGCGCCTTCTATGTCGACATCAGCCGACTGCAGACCACCATCTTCGACCCCTCGATCACCAATCTGTTCTTCTCGGCCAACGCCGCGGATGCAGAGATCAAGGGCGTGGAAGCGGACTTCACCTTCGCGCCCTATTCGGCGCCGGGTCTGACCGTTGCAGGGGCATTCTCGATCCTCGACACCGAGATCACCGAAGTGCTGATCCCGACCAACGACGTCGTCGCGGGTTCGGACCTCGCATTCGCCCCGTCCTTCCAGGGCAATTTGCGCGTACGCTACGAATGGGACCTGTCCGATACGCTGGAAGCCTATGTCCAGCCGCAGGTCAGCTATTCGGCGTCGAAATTCACCGATGTGGTCGAAATCAACAAGCTCGAGCTCGACAGCTACACCGTCGTGGATTTCGCTGCCGGCGTCATGTCGAACAACTGGAAGTTCGAAGTCTTCGGCGACAATCTGTTCGACGAGCGCGCGCAGATCTCGGGCAATTACGTCAACGACCGTGCGCGGATCACCACCAACCGTCCGCTGACGGTCGGTTTCCGGGTCGGCTACGACTACTGATCCGGTTCACCGGGAAACAGGACGGCGGGGGCGAACACGGGTTCGCCTCCGCCGTTTCTCTTTGTAAGGGTCGCAGGCAATGACGACACGCGACGACAGATTGGCGCAGGCGCAGAAGGCGCTGCAGGCCGGCGACTTCGAGAAAGGAATGGCGCTCGCTGCCGCGCTGGTGGACGAGGATCCGGGCGACAGCGAAGCGCTCTACATGGCCGCCGTCGCCGCGCGTTATCTCAAGCGCTTCGACGAGGCTGAACGGCACCTTGCGGCGCTGCATGCGGCGATGCCCGAATACGGGCGCGCATGGCAGGAGGCTGGCCATCTCGCCCGTGCGCAGGGCGACAGGGCTGCTGCAATTGCGGCCTTCGGCCGTGCCACACGGTTCAATCCCGCGCTCGAAGCCAGCTGGCGTGCGCTGGCCGAGCTGGAACAGGCGGCCGGTCGGCCAACCGCCGCCGAGGCGGCGCGCGCACAGGCCGAGCGTGTTGCCCGCCTGCCGCGCGAACTGGTCGCGGTGATGCACCATCTTCACGAGGGCCGATTGCTGCGCGCGGAGGAGATCTGCCGCCATTTCCTGCGCGCCAATCCGCGCAATGTCGAAGGCATGCGATTGCTGGCCCAGATCGGCATCAAGCTGGGCATTCTCGATGACGCCGAATTCCTGCTCGACAGCGCCAAGGCTTTCGAGCCCGACAACATCCAGGTCCGGCTCGACTATATCGACGCGCTGCGGCGCCGCCAGAAATTTGCTCAGGCGCGGACCGAGGCCGAAGCCCTTCATGCGCGCGATCCCGAAAACCCGCTGTTCCAGTCGCATCTGGCGATCGAGAGCATGCAGACGAGCGACTACGACCGGGCCTTCGAATTGTTCGATGCCATTCTTGCCAAGCTACCCGGCGATCCGGCGACGCTCACCAGCAAGGGCCACGCGCTCAAGACCACCGGGGCGCAGGATGACGCGGTGGCCAGCTATCAGGCCGCCATTGCTGCCAAGCCCGACCATGGCGATGCGTGGTACGCACTGGCGAACCTCAAGACCTATCGCTTCACCGACGATGAAATCGTGCGCATGCGCGAACAGGCCGGGCGGCCCGACCTTGCCTTCATGGACCGCGTCCACCTGTCTTTCGCGCTGGGCAAGGCGCTCGAAGATCGTGCCGACTACGCCGACAGTTTCGCGCATTACGAACGCGGCAATGCGCTGAAGCGGGCGCAGACCCGGTACAGCGCCGACGCCATGACAGCGGAGCTGGCGAAGCAGCGCGAGCTGTGCACTGCCGATCTCTTCGCCAGGCATGCCGGCAGCGGGCACGATGCGCCCGATCCGATCTTCATTGTGGGTCTCCCACGCGCGGGATCGACCTTGCTCGAACAGATCCTCGCCAGTCACAGCCAGGTGGACGGTACGCTGGAACTGCCCAATATCCTAGCGCTGGCGCACCGCCTGCGCGGGCGCAAGGCCGGCCAGTCACGCTATCCCGAAATCCTGCACGAGCTCGGCAGCGACCAGCTCGCTGCCTTTGGCGCGAAGTTCATCGAGGATACGCAGGTTCACCGGCAGAACGCGCCGTTCTTCATCGACAAGATGCCGAACAATTTCCGCCACATCGGCCTGATCCACCTGATCCTCCCCAATGCCAAGATCATCGACGCGCGCCGCGCGCCGCTCGACTGCTGTTTCTCGGGCTTCAAGCAACTCTTCGCCGAGGGGCAGGAGTTCACCTACGGCCTCGCCGAGGTCGGACGCTATTACGCCGATTATGTCGATCTGATGGATCACTGGGACACGGTGCTGCCGGGAAAGGTGCTGAGGGTGCAGCACGAAGACGTGCTCGATGACCTCGAAGGCCAGACCCGGCGGATGCTCGATTACCTCGGCCTGCCGTTCGAGGAGCAGTGTCTCGAGTTCCACAAGACCCGCCGGGCAGTACGCACGGCAAGCAGCGAACAGGTCCGGCGACCGATCAACCGCAGCGGGCAGGACGCCTGGAAGCCTTACGATCCATGGCTCGCACCGCTACGCGAAGCGCTGGGCCAGGACGGCTGAGCCGGATTTGCGGCGGGGATCGATCCGATAGCGTCTGGCGGAAATGGTGGGCGCGGCAAGGATTGAACTTGCGACCCCACCCGTGTGAAGGGTGTGCTCTACCACTGAGCTACGCGCCCGCCCGGTGCTGTCCGCGGCGTTCGCAGCGGAAGGGCAGGGGCGCGCCTTTACTGTGCGAATCGCCGCGTGGCAAGCGCCCTAGCCGATCACCAGCTGCACAATCCGCGCGAGCCAGCCGGTGGCGGCCTGGTCCTGCGCTGCAGCGGGCTGCGGGGCGGGGCAAGCAAGGCAATAGGCCTGGACGCCCCGCGTTCCCAGCAAGCGATCCGCGTCCGCCGCGATGCGGGCGACAAACGCCGACCGGCTCTGCGTCATGCGGGCAATCACATCGCCGCCCGAGCCGGCCTCTTCCCCGTCGCCGATCAGCCATTGCCGGAGCAGCGTGTCGTAGGTCGACGGCGCTTCGCCCAGATAGAGCACGTGCCAGTCGCTGCCGAGTTCGGCGCGTTCGGCGGTCCATGCCAGCGCTTCCTCGATACCGCCATATTCGTCGACCAGCCGTAGCTGCCGGGCGGTACCGCCATCCCATACCCGGCCCTGGCCGACCGCATCGGCCTGTTCACGCGTCAGGCCGCGCGCCTCGCCCACGCGGTCGAGGAAATCCTCGTAACCGTCTTCGATGAAGGCCTGCAGGATAGCATCGGTTTCGGGGGTGAACCCGGCGATCAGATCCGGCTGGCCCGACAGCGGCGTGGTGCGCACGCCGTCGCTGGTGACACCCGCCATCGCCGCGGTTTCCTCGAACGTCGGGATCACTGCGAAAATGCCGATCGAACCGGTAATGGTCTCGGGTTCGGCGAAAATGCGATCGGCGGGCGTGGACACCCAGTAACCGCCGCTGGCTGCCACATTGGCCATCGACACCGCGATGGGAATATCGCGCGCCTTGTGCCGCAGGATCGCATCGCGGATCAGCTCGCTGGCGAGGACCGAACCGCCCGGCGAATCGACCCGTACGACCAGCCCGGCAAGCTCCTGCCCGAGCGCGTCGTCGAGCAGCCCGGCGATCCGGTCGCCGCCCGCGGTGCCGGGTCCGGCATCGCCATCGACGATTTCGCCCGCCACCGTGATCACCCCGATGGGTCGCCCGGCATCGGGCAGCGGATTGTCCTCGAGCCAGGCGTTGAGTTCGGTGTGGGGGTAGGCGTTGGGACCCTCCGCCCAGTCGTCTTCGCCGACGAGTTCGACCACACGTTGTTCGAAATCGGCGCGAGTGCCAAGTTTGTCGACCAGCCCCGCCTGCAAGGCGGCGGTAGCCAGATCGCCGCCCGCCGCTTCGATCCAAGCGACAGGCTGGTCGGTGATCCGCGCGACATCGGCGGCGGGGCGGGCCTTCTTGAGATTGGCGCGGTATTCTTCCCACAGCGTCTCATACAGCGCACGGGCATTTTCGCGCGCGGGGTCGGACATGCCGGCCCGGCTGTAGGGTTCGACCGCGCTCTTGTATTCGCCGACCTTGTAGACGCGCGCGTTCACCTTGAGCTTGTCGAGCAGGCCCGCGTAATAGAGCCGCTCGCCCCCGGGCCCGGCAATCACTGCGCCGCCCAGCGGGTTGACCCAAACCTCGCTGGCATGCGCAGCGAGCAGCATGCCGTCGTCGGTATAGGCGGTGGCATAGGCCAGCACTGGCTTTTCCGCGGCGCGTACCCGGTCGAGCGCTTCGCCGATCGCCTGCATATGCACCTGTCCGCCGCCGAGGAAACGGTCGAGATCGAGTATCACGGCCGAAATGCGTTCGTCTCCGGCAGCTTCGTCGAGCGCGTGGATCACGTCGCGGGCCTGGTATTCGCCGACCGGCGCGGTGCCCGAAAGCAGGGCGGCGATCGGGTCGATCTCGGTCCGCTCCTCGACGACGACGCCGCTCAGATCGAGCAGCAAGGCGCCATCGCGCACGGCGGCCGGGCTGGGGCGCGCAGTCAGCACCGCAAACAGGACGGTAAAGAACAGCAGCATGAAGACGAGCACCAGCCCGTCCTTGATGCCAACCAAAAGCCGCCAGACCTTACCAGCAAACTGCATGCGTCAAAATCTCCTGTTGGAAATCGAACTAGGGCAGCGCTGCGGCCAACGCCACTGGAAAGCGCTTGAGCGCCCCACGCAGCTCGACTAAGGGCGTGGTCTCAATGACATCGATGGAAACCTCGCCTCACGCCGCCCGCTATCCCGCGGGCGCGCTCGCTTTCCCGCATCGCGACCTGATCGGGATCGGCCAGCTCGAACGGCACGAGATCCTGTTCCTGCTCGACGAGGCGGAGCAGTGGGTTGCGCTCAACCGGCAGGCGACCAAGCGCGAGAACCGGCTGGCCGGGCTGACGGTGATCAACGCCTTCTTCGAGAATTCCACGCGCACGCTGCTGAGCTTCGAGATCGCGGGCAAGCGGCTGGGGGCGGATGTCGTCAACATGCACGCCGCCCAGTCGTCGGTGAAAAAGGGCGAGACGCTGATCGATACCGCAATCACCCTCAACGCTATGCGCGCCGACGCGATCGTCATCCGCCACGGTTCGAGCGGGGCGACCCAGCTGATCGCCGACAAGGTCGGCTGCCCCGTGCTCAACGCGGGCGACGGACAGCACGAGCATCCGACCCAGGCGTTGCTCGATGCGCTGGCGCTGCGCCATGCGCTGCGCGATAGGGGCGAGGCGGCGGACGATTTCACCGGACTGAAGATCGTGATCTGCGGGGACATCCTGCACAGCCGGGTCGCGCGCTCCAACCTGCTGTGCCTGCAGGCGCTGGGGGCCACCGTGCGGCTATGCGCCCCGCCGGCGCTCATGCCCGCCGGCATCGAAGCGATGGGCGCCGAGGTCTATCACGATTTCGATGCGGCGCTGGACAGTGCCGATGTGGTCATGATGCTGCGCCTCCAGAACGAAAGGATGAGCGGCCAGTTCATTCCTTCCGCGCGCGAATACCACCACCTCTACGGGTTAACGAAGACCCGGCTCAGGCAGGCATCGCAAGACGCGCTGGTCATGCATCCGGGGCCGATGAACCGCGGGGTGGAGATCGACAGCGAGGTGGCCGACATGATCGACCGCTCGATCATCACCCGGCAGGTGGAAATGGGTGTCGCGATCCGCATGGCTGCGCTCGACGTGCTGACACGCCGTTCACGCGGTGTCACCGGGTGGGGAGACGCGGCATGAAGCAGCAACGACCGCTGACGATAGAAGGTGGCCAGCTGGTCACGCCCGCTGGCGTGCAGGGCGGCGCGCTCCGGCTGGTCGACGGTTGCATCGACGGCGTCGGCACGGCCGCGCAGGACGGTGACGAAGTGATCGATGCGGGGGGCGCACTGGTCGCTCCCGGGCTGGTCGATCTCGGCGTCTTCGCGATCGACAAGCCGGCCTTCCATTTCGGCGGGATTACCCGCGCTGCGTTGATGCCCGATCAATCACCGCGCCTCGATCTGCCGAGCCGCGTTTCCTATATTGCCAAGAGCGGCAAGCCCGATTTCTGGGTCCACCCGCTCGTCGCCGCCACGCGTGATCTGGCCGGGGCCGAAATCGCCGAGCTGGGCCTGATGCGCGAAGCCGGGGCGCGCGGCGTGGCAACCGGCCGGCAGTGGATCGCAAATTCCGGCACCATGCTGCGATTGCTGCAATATGCCGCCATGCTCGACCTGGTGGTAGTCGCGCATCCCGAGGACGCCGCGCTGGCCGGCAACGCTGTTGCCACGGCAGGCGAAGTGGCCACCCGCCGCGGCTTGCCCAGCGCCCCTGCCGAAGCCGAATCCATCGCGCTGACCCGCGATATCGCACTGGCGGAAATGGCCGGCGCGCGGATCCACTTCCGTCAGGTGACAACCCGCGCCGGGCTCGAGATTGTGCGCCGGGCCAAGGCGCGCGGCGTCTCGGTGACCTGCGGGGTGACCCCGGCCCATTTCATGCTGTCCGATCTGGCCACGGTCGATTTTCGCACCTTTGCCCGCCTGTCGCCGCCGCTGCGCAGCGAAGACGACCGCCAGGCGGTCCGCGAGGCGATCGGCGACGGCACTGTGGACGTGATCGCGAGCGGCCACGATCCACGCGGGCCCGAAGACAAGCGGCTCCCCTTCTCCGATGCGGAACCGGGCATGGCGGGGGCGGAAACGCTGCTCGCGATGACCCTGTCGCTGGTGCGCGACGAGGTCATCGATATCGGGCGCGCGTTCGAACTGGTCGCGACGAAGCCCGCTGAAATTCTGGGCGTCCCGGCGGGCGCGATTGCTCCCGGGCTCGAAGCCGATGTCGCCATCATCGATCCGGACAGGCCGTGGATCATCCAGAGCGCGAAGATGGAAGCCACTGCGGGCAATACGCCGTTCGACGGCCAGCCGACGCAGGGGCGGGTGCTGCATCTCTACAAGGGCGGTGTGGCGATCAGGCACTAGGCCAGCGAAAACCCCGCCCGGATCTTGTCCGGACGGGGCCTCTCGGTGGTTTGGTAAACTGATGGATTAGCGGGAAGCGACCCGAACGCCCGCGTCGACCACGGCGATTGCTCCCGGAAGCTTGCGGCTGGCAGCGTAGGCAATGCAGCCGTGGCCGCGGCCCTTGACCGTCCGGCACATCGAATCGGCGGAGGCCTTGGCGAAGCCGGCAGCCGCGACGCGATAATAGATCTTGCCGTTGACGCGGGCCTTGGTGATCACGCGCTCGGAACTGGCGAGTTCGGGATAGCGTTTCTGGAACTGCTTCCACGCCTCATTGGCATCCGACATCGAGAAGAACGAGCCGAGCTGGACATTGTAATCGCCGCTGCTGCTGCGCGGAGCGGCGCTCGCCGGAGCGGCTGCGCGGGCGGTGCGCGAAGCAGCCGGCCTGGCAGCCTGCATCGGCGTATCCTGCACCACTTCGCGACCGACGAAGCGAATGCCGCCTGCCGGGGCAAGCCCGGCGTCGGCCAATGCGACATCCGCGCCATCGTCTACCGCGGGCGCGGCTTCGACCGGCGGCAGTTCTTCGGCGAAAGCAAAGTCGCCGCGCGGTGCTGCGACCGGTTCGGCTTCGCCGCTCGCTGCAAGCATATCGACACTGGGATGATTGGACAGGGCCAGCATCTGCGGCTGGCCGGGATCGGCCTGCGGCTGGACCCCCAGAACGGTGGCGACGCGTCCGGTGAAGGCTTCGGGGCGCGCCAGGGCTGCCCATTCGGCCATGCGGTCGCCGACCTCGCCCGCGGGGACATCTTCCGCGGCCATGAGGCGAGCGGCGCGCCAGTTGCCCTGCATGGCATAGGCATAGGCGAGGTTCTGCCGCACCTTGGGCGTGTTCTGCCCGCCGCGCAGCGCGTTGCCGAGGACATTGACGCCGTGGTCGGGCCGGCCGGCCAGCGCCATGGCGAGCCCGTAATCGGCTGCATCGAGCTTGTCTTCGAAGCGGCTGAGCGTGCCCAGAGCGCCCATCTGGTCGCCTATCGCTACCTGCGCGAGGGCATGGCTGATCACTGTTCGCGGGGCGGTATCACCCAGTTCGATCGCTTCGGCAAAGGTCGTCGCGGCCGACGCGAAACGCCCATCGGTCAGATAGGCGTTGGCGAGCAGCGTGCGCGTATAGGCGTCGCGCGGGCTGGCCAGTACGGCGGCTTCGGCATGGCGCACGGCTTTCGAAGCGTTCCCCTTGGTCAGCGCCTGTTCGGCATGCGCGGCCGAATAGGAATGGCTGGGGGCAGTCTTGCCCGTACACGCCGTAAGCGCAGTGGTCGCCAGCGCCGTGGTGACGGCGAGCTGGACGAACCGCTTGTTCCTGGCTTTCGTCTCGATGCTCATTCTTCCCCCCTTTGAAGGCGATTCCGCGTCGTTCGAGTTCATTTTTCGCTGCGCTGCACCTGGGCAGCGAGGCTTGCGATTTCGGGCATTTCGGCGAGCAACGCGTCGAGCGCGTCGGTCACCAGTTGCTGTGCGCTGCGTCCGCGAACGGTACAGGCAAGGCGCAGCATGAGATGGCGTTCCTGGTCGAGCCGCAGCGTGAATGCGGCCCGCTTGCCCTGCGCTGTGGCAGGGCGCCGTACGATCGGCTTGCGCGGAGCGGGTTCGTCGAGCTGCGCCTGGATCTTGTTCAGCGAAGCGCGCACCTGATTGGGTGCATCGGTTTCCTTCGCCGCTTGAGGCGATAGCGGCACGACGTTCTCCGGCACCGGCTCCAGCCGCGGCCGGGGCCGCGTATCGGTTTCATCACTGGCGCTGTCGCCCATGTCGTTCCAGCCGAGATCCTCGAGATTGGCCGCGGCTTCCTTGCCATCGACCGGTCCGACGATGCCCGATTGCGGACGCATGGCCGGTTTCGCCCCACCCTTGCGTGCAAGCAGGGTGGACGAGAGAGAGGCGAAGTTGGCGTCAGACATTCGGCAGCCCGCCTTCCGCTACTACTGGGCCACACGGCGGCCGAAGCCGCCGGCGGGACGATGAACGCCGGACATCGCGGACTGCGAATTGGGCGCGGCGAAGACCGTGCGCCGGAAGTTCTTTTCCAGCCGGTCGGCGATGTATTTCCACAGCGCGGTGACTTCGGCAGCGGACCGGCTTTCGGGGTCCACTTCCATGACCGTGCGGCCGTCGATCATCGAGGCGGCAAAGTCGGTGCGGTGGTGCAGCGTGATCGGCGCCACAGTGCCGTGCTGCGACAGCGCAACGGCGGCTTCCGACGTGATCTTGGCTTTCGGGGTCGCCGCGTTGACGACGAAGACCAGCGGCTTGCCCGCACGTTCGCACAGGTCGACGGTGGCGCCCACGGCGCGCAGGTCATGCGGGCTGGGGCGAGTCGGGACGACAATCAGTTCGGCGACCGAGATCACCGACTGAATCGCCATGGTGATCGCGGGCGGGGTATCGATCACCGCCAGCTTGAACCCCTGCTGTCGCAGGATCGCCAGATCGGTGGCCAGCCGTGCAACGGTGGTCTGGGCGAAGGCGGGATATTCGTCGGCGCGCTCGTTCCACCAATCGGCAAGCGATCCTTGCGGATCGATGTCGATCAGGACGACAGGACCCGCACCGGCGCGCTGCGCCTGAACGGCCATATGTCCCGAGAGGGTGGTCTTGCCCGATCCGCCCTTCTGCGATGCCAATGCCAGTACACGCAAGACTTGGTCCCCCTGGGTTGCGCCTGTAATCTACTCACTCGTGCTGCAATCGTCCGCAGCGATCTTGTCATGGAGATCGCAGACTACCCCTAATTTTGGGTTAACCGGATGGCGGTTTGACATGGGCCCAAGGCCGCAAAATCCCTGGCAACACTTTGCTAACGGTCGATTTACTATAGGATGTCGCCAATCGGGCGCGTTTCGCGGGCCCCGCAATGCGAAAGGGATAGGATGCGACATTCGGCAAAAGCAGCTTGGATGGCTGGAATGCTGACGCTGGCGGGCCTGGCCGCGGTGCCTGCCCATGCCGACGTCAAGGCCGGGGTCGATGCCTGGACCGCAGGAGACTTTGCCGGGGCCGTGCGCGAATGGGCCGGGCCAGCCGCACAGGGTGATCCCGACGCGCAATTCAACATGGGGCAGGCCTACCGGCTTGGCCGCGGGGTCGAAACCGATGTCGAACAGGCCGAAGCGCTCTATGCCAAGGCTGCGGCGCAGGGCCACGTGAAGGCGGCGGACAATTATGGCCTGCTGCTGTTCCAGCGCGGCGCCCGCGAGGAAGCCTTGCCCTATATCTCCGCCGCGTCGATGCGCGGCGATCCCCGCGCCCAGTATTTGCTGGGAATCGCCCATTTCAACGGCGATCTGGTCAAGAAGGACTGGCGCCGCGCCTATGCGCTGCTGACGCTGGCGAATTCCTCGGGCCTGCCGCAGGCGCGCGGCGCCCTGGCGCAGATGGACCAGTATATCTCGATCGAAGACCGCCAGGCAGCGCAGCCGCTGGCCGCCTCGCTCAAGGCCGAAGCCGAGGCGGCGCGTTCGCGCCAGCTTGCTGCGGCAGACCTCGGACTGGCAACCGATGCGCCCAGCGGACCCGTGGTCACGGCCAGCGCTCCCGAAACCGCGGCGACGCGTCCGGTAGTCCTGCCGCCGGCGACTGCTGAAGCGCCCGCTCCGCAGACTGCAGGCGCGGATTACACACTGCCCGCTGCACCCGCGCCCACCGTGGTCGCGCGGCAAGAGGACGAGGCGCTATCCCGCGAAGCGGTGGCAGTGGCTGCCAGTCCGGCGGTGCCGCCCGCAGCATCGACCGCCGCTGCCGCCGTACCTTCTTCCACGCCCGCCCGGACAAGCGCGACGCGCGTCGCGCCGGCCGCAACGGGCCCGTGGAAAGTCCAGCTTGGCGCCTTCGGCGTACCCGGCAATGCGCAGCGCTTGTGGGGCCAGCTCGCGGACCGGTCGGAGATCGCCGGGCGCGAGCAGATGCTGCTCAAATCGGGCAATCTCACGCGCCTGCTGGCGGCCGGATATGCCACGCGCGGCGAAGCCGCCGCGGCCTGCGCCTCGCTCAAGCGCAGCGGGCAGGAATGTCTCGTCACGCGCTAGCCTTTCCGTGATCGCGCTTTCCCCGGCCACCGCACCGCGATAGACGCTCGCCCCCACGGCCCATATTAAGGGCGGCCAAGGGGGAATGCATGGATCCGATCGACACTCGCAGCGACGCTGCGCCCGACCAGGCGGTGCCGCGCGCGATGGCGGGAAACCGGATCGCCAGCCTCGACTTCATTCGCGGCATCGCGGTGATGGGAATTCTCGCCGCCAATATCATCGCCTTCGGCCAGCCTTTCGCCGCCTATATGTATCCCGACGCCTTCCTCGTGCCGCACAGCGAGGCCGAGCAATGGATGTGGATCGCGCAATTCGTGCTGATCGACGGCAAGATGCGTGGCCTGTTCACGCTGCTGTTCGGCGCCGGCCTGTATCTGTTCATGGAAAAGGCTTGGTCGCGCGGAGAAGGGCGGGCGTTGCAGGCGCGCCGGCTGGGCTGGCTGCTGCTGTTCGGCCTCGGGCATTTCTTCCTTATCTGGCGCGGCGATATCCTCACTTTCTATGCACTGTTCGGTCTTGTCTCCCTCGCCGCGATCCGCTGGGCGGCCAAAACGCAGCTGGTCGTCGGGCTGCTCGGCTATGCCGCAGGCGTGGTGCTGGTCGGCAGCTTCATGCTGTCGCCCTATGTGATCGCCGAGACCGAATTCGGCGAGCAGCCGGCCTATGCCGAAATGCGCGAGCAACTGGCAGCCGACAAGGGCCGTGCACTCGATCACGAAATGGTCGAATACCGCATCATCTCCGAGGGTTCCTATGGCGATTTCGTCGCGCACAACGTGATCGACCATAAGGGCGACCTGCCGTTCAATATTTTCGTATTCGGGTTCGAAACGCTGCCGCTGATGCTGATCGGCATGGCGCTGTACCGGTTCGGCCTGTTCAGCGGCGCTATGAATACCGGCAGGATGCTGCGCTGGGGCAGTGCGGGTATTGTTATCGGCAGCGGGGTTACCCTGCTGGTGGCGCTGTGGGTGAGGGATGCGGGATTTTCCTATTGGAGCACGCTGGCTGCATTCATGAGCCTGTCGGCACTGCCCCGCCTGCCCGTGGTGCTCGGGCTGGCAGCGGTCCTGGCGGTGGTCGGTGCGCGTGCCTCGGGCTGGCTGGCGGAGCGGGTTTCCGCTGCGGGGCGGGCCGCTTTCACCAATTACCTCGGCACATCGGTGCTGATGCTGTTTGTCTTCCACGGTTGGGGCGGCGGATTGTTCGGCGCTCTGGGGCGTACCGAGCTGTACCTCGTCATGGCGGCAAGCTGGCTCGTCATGCTCGCCTGGTCGAAGCCCTGGCTCGACCGGTTCCGCTTCGGTCCGCTCGAATGGCTCTGGCGGTGCCTGACCTATTGGCGGCTGTTCCCCCTGCGGCGGTGACGAGAGGGGTTGCTACTGAGAACGACTCTCACTAGAGGTGCTCCTGCGAGTCAATCGCAGGAGTGTTCGAGTGTACGTCTGCATCTGTAACGCAATCCGGGAAAGCGACCTGCGGCGCGCAGCGCGCCATGTCTCGGGCGATGCCGAAACCTGCTATGCCGCGCTTGGCAAGCCGGCTTGCTGCGGCACCTGCCTCGAGGAGGCTGACGAGATCCTCCAGGAAGAACGCGAGATGGGATGCGTGGCCGCCGCGGCGTGATCGCTGGCTAACGCAAATCGCTTGCAACTGGCGGAATTCCGCCGATTTTATCCCTTTCTACCCTTGCCATAAGCCCCGCCTCGGGCGCATAGGAAGCGCCGTTCAGCAGGCAAGGAGGCAGCGCCATGAAAGGCGATCCGAAGGTCATCGAGTTCCTTAACAAGGCGCTCACCAACGAATTGACCGCAATCAACCAGTACTGGCTCCATTTCCGGGTGCTCGCCGACTGGGGCGTCAGCCGTCTCGCCGAATACGAGCGGCACGAATCGATCGACGAGATGAAGCACGCCGACATCCTCGCCGAGCGCATCCTGTTTCTGAACGGACTTCCCAACTTCCAGGCGATCCACAAGCTGAAGGTGGGCGAGACGGTCGAGGAAATCCTCAAGGCCGACCTGGCGATGGAGATGGAGGCGATCCCCCTGCTCAAGGAAGCCGCGGAATATTGCCAGAGCGTCCGCGACTTCGCCACCGGGCAGATCTTCGAAGACATCCTGGCGAGCGAGGAAGAGCATGTCGACTTCCTCGAAACCCAATTCGACATGATCGCGCGCATGGGGCTGGAAAACTATGTCCAGCTCAACAGCAAGCCGGCAGGCGAAGGCGAGGGCGGCTGATCGCGTTGCGGGGCCGCCTGCGGGCGGCTCTGCGATGCTAAGCCTGCATGATCGGCTTCAGTCCGATGCGGCGTTCCGGCGTTCGCGCATGCGTTCGCGGTTGCGCTTCGCCGCGGTGCGGGTTTCCATCAGAAACGAACCGAGCCCTGCGACCAGCAGGCCCATGCAGATCACCCATGTCGTCGCGACCAGAGTGCCCAGTGCGGTCCTGACAAATGCGCTGATGAACAGCAGTACGATCACGACACTGATGGCAAGCGCCGACGCGGTGCTGAACATGACCGCGCGCTGCGCGTAGATGCGCCGCATTTCGAGCGCGGGCAACTCGGCCCGCATGGCTTTGACGTCGCCATCTTCCCCCGCGTTGAGGATACGCTCGATCTTGTTGGCAACCCAGATTAGCCGGTTGGTCATGACATTCATGACCGCGCCGATCCCCGCAAGCAGGAAGGCCGGCGCGAGGCTGAGCTGGACGACCTGCTGCACGCGCAGGGTCGAACTGGTCCGCTCGATGAGGTCGAAGGCACCGATGCCTGCCAGAAGATCGAGCGTCACCGGCGTCACTCTTTCTGGAAGGGGTTCTTGGGACTCTTCAGCACCACGCGCACCGGCACTGCATCGAACCCCAGCTTGTCGCGAATGCCGTTCACCAGATAGCGTTCATAGCTCTTGGGCAGCATGTCGAGCCGGGTACCGAACACCACGAAACGCGGCGGACGGATGCTGGCCTGGGTAATATAGCGCAGCTTGATCCGCTTGCCCTTGGGTGCGGGCGGCGGATTGGCTTCGAGCGCATCGTCGAACCAGCGGTTGAGCGCGGCGGTGGGCACGCGGCGGCTCCATGCTTCGCGCAGGTCGAACGCCGCCCCCAGCATCTGGTCGATCCCCTTGCCGGTTTTCGCGCTTACTGCGAACAGCGGCACTCCGCGAACCTGGGCGAGACCCTCGTTGAGCGCTTCGCGGATACCGTTGAACAGCGCGCTGGCACCTTCGGCGACATCCCACTTGTTGATCGCGATCATCAGCGCGCGCCCTTCCTCGAGCACCATGCTGGCAATCTTGAGATCCTGCGATTCGAGCCCGCGGGTGGCGTCCAGCAGGAGCACCACGACTTCGGCGAAATCGACCGCGCGGCGCGCATCGGCCACCGAAAGCCGTTCGAGCTTGTCGACGACCTGCGCCTTCTTGCGCATTCCGGCCGTGTCGATCAGCCGGATTTCCCGCTCTTCCCCGCTGCGCGGGTCGCGCCATTCCCAATCGACAGCGATCGAATCGCGTGTAATCCCGGCTTCGGGACCGGTCAGCAGCCGGTCTTCGCCCAGCATGCGGTTGATCAGCGTCGACTTGCCCGCGTTTGGCCGGCCGACAATGGCCAGTTTCAGCGGCCCGGCGAGCAGCGCCTCTTCATCTTCCTCGCTCAGTTCGAGGGTTTCGGCCGCAGCTTCTGCCTTCTCGCCTATGATCGGCCAGAGGCGTTCGAACAGGTCGCCGATCCCTTCGCCATGTTCGGCGCTGATTCCGGCCGGTTCGCCGAAACCGAGGGAAAAGCTCTCGTAGATCCCGGCATCGCCCTGTTTGCCTTCGGCCTTGTTGGCGACCAGGACCACGGGCACGGCCTGTCCACGGAGCCAGCGGGCGATTTCCTCATCGAGCGGAGTCAGCCCGACGCGTGCGTCGAACACGAACATCGCCGCATCGGCCCCCTCGAGGCTGACTTCGGTCTGCATGCGCATCCGGCCGGGCAGGCTGGCCGGGTCCTCATCTTCCCAACCGGCCGTATCGACCACCTGGAATTCGAGCCCCGCGATCTCCGCGTCGCCGAAGCGGCGGTCGCGCGTGACTCCGGGCTGGTCGTCGACCAGCGCAAGGCGCTTGCCGACCAACCGGTTGAACAAAGTCGATTTGCCGACGTTGGGCCGCCCGATGATGATCACCGTGGGCTTCGAGGAATTGGGCACCATGATGGCGCGGGAAGTGGCGCTTTGCGCTCCGCTTTGCAAGCTCCGGCGCAGGCGAGGGTTAATATCGGTTAACCTTAACGCGAAGGATGTCGGCAAGGATAAGCGGCATACCTCTGCCGGCATGAGGAAAAAACTTGCCGCTTTCGCCCTGCTTGCCTGTGCCACGCCCGCCGCGGCGGACGATTTCGGTGCGTTCGATAATCGGGGTGCCGAACTGGATGCTTATCTCCAGTGCGTACCCTACGCACGAGAAGTGTCGGGGATCCAGATCTACGGCGATGCCCATACCTGGTGGGAGCAGGCGCAGGGGCGCTATGCCACCGGTACGGCGCCGCGTCCGCGGGCCGTCATGGCCTTCCGTCCGCATCGCAGCATGCGATTGGGTCATGTCGCGACGGTGAGCCGCGTTCTCGACACGCGGCGGGTCTTGCTCGATCATGCCAACTGGTCGCCGATCAACGGGCGCCGGGGGCAGGTCGAAAAGGACGTGCTGGCGATTGACGTATCGCCTGCCAACGACTGGAGCGCAGTGCGCGTGTGGTACGCCCCGCTCGGGGAAGTCGGCACGACCGCTTGGCCGGTTGCAGGCTTCATCTACGGAGAGGGCCGGCCGCAGGCGCGCCAGCAGCTTGCCATGGCGCCGGCGCGCAAACAGACCTCGAAGCGCTTTCTCAGCGCCTTCGCCAATTTCTCCGACTGATCAGTCGGCCTTGGCGACCGGCGCATCCTCGCCGAGATCTTCGTACCAGGCTTCGACCGGGCCATTCAGCTTGATGGTCAGCGGATTGCCCTTGCGATCGACGGTCTTGCCCGCCTGAACCCGCACCCAGCCGCCCGAGATCGAATATTCCTCGATATCGGTGCGCTGTTTGCCCTTGAAACGGATACCCACTCCGCGCTTGAGCACATCCACCTGGAAGTGCTCGCTCTTGGGGTTGACCGAAAGATGGTCGGGCGGGGTCTGGCTGGTGGTTTCTTCGCTCATGGCGCGCGCCGATACTGCGCGGCGCGCCCACGGGCAAGATCAATCGGGAGGAGGCGGCGTTTCCAGCGGGCCGCGATCGGGGGTGTCGATGTCGGGCTGCGGCGGTTCGAAGCCCGGCGGTTCTTCCATCGGCGCCTCGTTCGGCGGACTTGCCGGTGGCATTTCGTCGGGAGAGCCGGGATTGATCGTATCGGGATTGGGATCGGGTTGGGTCGCCATGATAATGTTCCTCAATCGCGGGAGGGGTGATCGAGCGCGGCCTCGCCCGCTCCGTCGCGGCCACCCTCCTGTGCCGGCGCCAGTGCCTGTTCTGCAGCATTGGGCGGGCTGCCGGCCGGCCGGTTGCCTGATGGTGCTTCCTCGCTGTCGTCCTGGCCGGAATCGTGCGAATTTTCCTGTTTGGCACCGGGATTGATCACGGGCGGAGTGTCTTTGGGTTTCTTCGGGGTGTCGTAGTCACGCATGCCTGTTGAACGGGCCAACACCCCGCAGCGTTCCTTCATCGGTCGCCACGCTTGCGCAATTGGTCGCATCCGACTAGAGGCACGCGCCTATACGCGAAGGACTAGCGCCTCGCGCAGCTTCGTTCGGGTTAGCGGGCGTGGCGGAACTGGTAGACGCGCTGGTTTTAGGTACCAGTATCGAAAGATGTGGGGGTTCGAGTCCCTTCGCCCGCACCAGTGCCGCCGCCGTCGTGATACCCCCTGCACCTATCGCTTTTGGAAAGTTACGAGTTTCAACCCATGCAGATCAAAGAGACCGCCAACGAGGGCCTCAAGCGCGCCTACACCATCACGATTCCCGCCAAGGAAATCGACGAGCGCGTTACCGGCGAAGTGAAGAAGATCGCTCCGCAGGTGAAAATGCCCGGCTTCCGCCCCGGCAAGGTGCCCGCCAACCTCGTGCGCAAGATGCACGGCGAGCAGGTCCACGCGCAGACGGTCAACGACTTGATCCGCGAATCGGTCGACAAGGTCATGGCAGAGAACAAGCTGCGTCCTGCGATGCAGCCCAAGGTCGAGCTCGACGAAGGCTATGAAGAAGGCAAGGACGCGACGCTGAACGTCGACGTCGAGATCCTGCCCGAAATCGAAGCGCCCGAAGTGGAGGGCCTCAAGCTCGAACGCCTGACCGTTCCGGTGACCGACGAACAGGTCGACGAAGCGGTCGAGCGCATCGCGTCGAACAACAAGAGCTACAAGGACGCCGCCAAGACCAAGAAGGCCGGCGACGGCGACCAGCTGATCATCGATTTCGTCGGCCGCGTCGACGGCGTCGAATTCGAAGGCGGCAAGGCGGAGAATACGCCGCTGGTCATTGGTTCGGGCCAGTTCATTCCCGGCTTCGAAGAACAGCTGACGGGCGTGAAGACCGGCGATGAAAAGACCATCACCGTGACCTTCCCCGAAGATTATCCGGCTGAAAACCTGAAGGGCAAGGACGCGGAATTCGACGTCACGGTCCAGCAGGTAAAGGTCCCCACCGACACCGCGATCGACGACGAGTTCGCCAAGAATCTCGGCCTCGAGAACCTCGACAAGCTCAAGGAACTGCTGCGCGGCCAGCTCGAGCAGGAAACCGCGGGCCTGACCCGCACGCAGATGAAGCGCCAGCTTCTCGACACGCTGGCAGCCGGTCACGACTTCGCCGTGCCGCAGGGCATGGTCGATGCCGAGTTCGAACAGATCTGGGGCCAGCTGCAGCAGGAAGCCGCGCAGTCGGACGATGCCGAAGCCATGCTCAAGGAAATGGACGACGAAAAGGACGATTATCGCAAGATCGCCGAACGCCGCGTCCGCCTGGGCCTGCTGCTGTCCGAAATCGGCCAGAAGAACGGTGTCGAGGTCAATGCCAACGAGATGAACATGCTCATCCAGCAGGCGGCCCAGCAGTATCGTGCCGAGGACCGCGAGCGGTTCGTCCAGTATGTCCAGTCCGAACCCATGGCCGCCGCCCAGCTGCGCGCGCCCCTGTATGAGGACAAGGTCGTCGACTTCCTGTTCGACAAGGCCGAGATTACCGACCGCGAAGTGACGCGTGAAGAGCTCGAAGCCGCGATCGAGGCGGAAGAAAGCACCGAGGAAAAGCCGAAGAAGAAGGCGGCAGCCAAGAAAAAGGCTCCTGCCAAGAAGGCGGCCGACAAGGATGCGGACGACAAGCCCGCAGCCAAGAAGGCGCCGGCCAAGAGAGCCGCAGCGAAGAAGCCTGCCGCCAAGAAGGCCGATGACAAGCAGGCCGACGACAAGGCTACGGCGAAGAAGCCGGCAGCCAAGAAGCCTGCTGCCAAGAAGGCCGCGGCCAAGAAGTAAGTCCGTTCATACGGATCGCTTGAGGGGCGGCGGACTGCGGTTCGCCGCCCCTTGTCGTTTGGGGCGCCGTTCCGCGGCGTTTCAGTCCGCCTTCGAGCGCCGCCTCGGGGCATCGGGCGATAGCGCGGCCATGCTGGTATCCTGCCCGGCGTGGACATGAGCGCGGTGGTCTTCGACATGGCGGATGAGCGGGCCCGAAACCACGCCGTGCACGATGATCGAAACCAGGATCGCGAAACTCACGGTCGCCCATAGCAGGTCGATCTGCGCGAAATTGGCGTTGTTCTGGCCATAGGCAAGGTAATAGATCGAACCCATCCCGCGCACGCCCAGGAAGGCAACGGCGAGCTTGCCGATCATCGGCAGGTCGCAATTGGCCTCTGCCAGCAAGCCGGAAATCGGCCGGATGACGAAGATCAGCGCCAGTCCCACCAGCGCTGCCGGCCAGGTTAGTGCCGAGAGCACGCCGCTGGCAAGCATCGCGCCGAAGCCGAACAGGACCGCCACCAGTACGATCTGCTCGATCTGGTCGATGAAATGGTGGCTGATCTTGTGATAGCGGCTGCGGTTTTCGCGTTGCCGCGCGGTCACTGCCCCGACGAACACCGCCAGGAATCCATAGCCCTCGGCCAATTCGGCAAGTCCGTACGCGAGCAACAGCGTACCCAGCACGATCAGGCCTTCGCTGGTCGAATAGCTGGGATTCTCCGCCTCGTCGCTGGCCTCATCGATGTCCTCTATCGGCGCGTCGGCTTCGCGTTCGAAGACATACCACGCGCCGATGCGGCCGATCGCATAGCCGACGGCGCAGCCGGCGACGATCCGCCAGACGAGGTCCAGCGCCGCCCATTCCAGTGTCCAGTCACCCAGAGCGGTCATCCCGACCGCGGCGATCGCGAGATAGGTGAAGGGAAAGGCGAAGCCGTCGTTGAGCCCGGCCTCGACCGTCAGGCTGAAGCGCACATCGTGTCGCTGATCTTCCCCGGGCGGGCCAACCTGGACGCTGCGCGCGAGGACCGGATCGGTCGGAGCCAATGCGGCACCCAGCAGGATGGCGCTGGCCGGTGCGAGACCCAGAGCCCACCAGCCGAGCAGCGCGACTGCGGCGATGGTCAGCGGCATGGCGATCAGCAGCAGTGGCCAGATCTGCCGCCAATTGGCCCAGCTAACCGGGCGATCGATCGCAATCCCCGCAGCCATCAACGAGGCGATGACAATGAATTCGGTGGCATATTCGAGCGTGATGGCATCGAAGCCGTCGACGGTCGGATTGAAGTGCGGCAGGCCCAGCGGCAGCGACCAAACGGCAAAACCGACGGCCACATAGAGGATCGGCAGCGACAGCCAGTAGCGGGCCAGCCAGCGTTCAAGCGTGACGGCAAGCGTCAGCCCCGCGCCGAAGACGACGAACATCAAGATACGCGGATCGAATTCCAAGGTGATCTCCCTCGCTTGCCTAACGCGCAAGCGCGGGTGCGGGTCCGCGCGAGTCAGAAATCTCCGCTGACGACCAGCCGGAAGATCGGCCCGATCCGCCGATCACGGAATTCGGTGAAGCGGATGCCGGCGTCGGGGCGCGGTCCGTCATAGACCGTCCGCCGGAAGTAATCGCGTGCCCCCAGCAGGTTTCTCGCCTGTGCCTGGATGGTGAGGCCGAAGAGATCCTTGTGCTCGACGAACACCGCACCGAACACCGTCCCTTCCCACTCGCGCCCGTTCTCGTAGCGGCGCGAATACGGCGCCTGGTCGAAATGGTTCAGATTGACGCCCCAGGCCCAGTCGGTCGCGGGAATGTCATGGCGGAAGTCGATGTCGAAGCTGCCCTCGGAATCGTAAGAGAACGGCCGGGACAGCCCGGTGAAGGGATCGGTCACATCCATGAACCGCTTGACCACTTCCACGTCGAGGCGCGCGCCCGCGAACCCGAACGGATCGAGATTGAGCGTGGCATTGGCCTGCAGGTGCAACCGTTCGGCATCGCCGATATTGCCGCGGGCCTCGCCGCCATTGGCGAGCGGGAACCAGTCGATGAAATCCTCGAACCAGGCACGCTTCGCCTGCAGCTGGATCGATCCCCACGGTCCCAGGGTCTTGTTGGCCTCGAGCTCGATGTTCCAGCTCTGGTAGGGGACCAGTTCGTTGTTGCCGCCGTTCTGGTTGTCGTCGTTTAGCGAAACCGAGGCGAGAAAGTCGCCGAAGGAAAGCTGGCTGACGCGTTTGGCGAAGGTAATCGAGATGTCGAAATCCTCGCGCGGTTTCCAGGTTGCAGCAAACGAACCTTTCGGGCGCTTGAAGCTGCGCGAATTGGCTGCGAAGCCGGTCTGCTCGATGGTGGAGAATTCCATCGCCCCGATCAGCTGGAGCGACAGGGTGCGCGATAGCGAGCGCGACATGCTCAGGCTGGTTTCGTAGCGGTCTTCGCGGACTTCGCCATTGCCCTGCGGGAAGGGCAGCTGGACGAACTCGCCCCCGGGCACGAGCTCGAACAGGCGCGAGCGCCGTTCGAGCCGGTTGAAGGCCGCTTCTCCCGACAGCTGCCAATCGGCATTCCACAGCTTCCAGTCGTATTCGAACCGCCCGATCCGCTCGCCGGCGGCATTGGTCTGCTGGAAGCGCGATCCGGTTGGAATGCTGTCGTCGGAAAAGCTGTCGATCAGCGTGGACGTGTAATTGTCGCGCTCGAACCGTTCGAGACCGATCAGCTTGAGCCTGCCTGGTCCCAAGGGAAACTGGATATCACCGCCCAGTTCGTATTCGGGGCCGTCCTCGTCGACCCGGACATCACGAAACCGCACCGGGCCCTGCGCCCGCGTGGCGGTTTCAGGTTCGCGGCGGACGTAGAAGTCTTCACCGTAGCTGAGATTGAGGTTACCGACGACATTCCCGCCGAAATCGTAGGCGAAAGCGGTCGACAGGCGCGGGTTGTCGAACTTGCCCGAAAACTTGCTGTATTGCTGCTCGAGCGGGAGACCGTCGCGATCGGCGATCGCCACGGGCCCATCGGCACCGAAGCGATCGTTGTCGTTCGAAAGCGACACGGTGTAATCCAGTGCGCCGCTGCTGCCGATGACGGATATCTCGCCGCCATAAAGCTGTGCCGCAGTATTGTGCGGGCGGAACCCGGCGGTCCAACTGAACTGGGCGGATGCTCCGGTGCTTGTGTAGACGACATTCGCAACCTGGCCGGTAAGGCCGGGAATACTGGTCGCATTGCCATCGAGGATTTCGATCCGCACGACATCGGTGGCCGGGATACGCCGCAATTGGTCGCTGACGCTTTCCGACTTGCTCGACAGGCGTTCGCCATTGACGATCACATTCTGCGTTGCCTGTCCCAGTCCGCGCTGGCCCTGGTTATTTCCACCGCTGATCGAGAATCCGGGAATCCGGTCGACCATGTCGAGCGCGTTGCGGGGTGCGAACTGCGCGAAATAGGGTGGTTCGAAAACCTGCGCCCCTGCGGTGACAGCGGGCGGTGTGGCTGCGGGTGTCGCGGCATCCTGCGCCTGCGCCGGGGCATGGACCCAAGCGCATAACGCCGCGAGCGAAGCGCCCAGAAGCCTTGATGTCGATGACTTGAAAACGGCAGCCTCCCACTGTCCTGTTCTTGCTTTCCGGCACTTCGTCTACGTTTGTAACCGTCAAGGCCAACGGACGCTCGACCGGCGTCGTTCGGCAGCCGACAAACGGAATCTTCCGTGTCGGCTCTGGGCCGGGGCGGGGGGAAGCGCGGAGGAAAGCGCCCCGTTCTTGGGCAAGGGCCACATATCCGTGCCTTTCGTGGGTTAAGGCCCTTGAACATCGCTCGCACCATGGCGACATAGGCGACCGATTCACCCGACAAGAGGAATACTCATGATCGACCTGCTCGGCAGCGACGCCCACGGCACCCAGGGCCAGTTCACCCGCGATCCGCTTACCGGCGCGCTGGTGCCGGTCGTGGTGGAACAGACCAGCCGCGGCGAGCGCAGCTTCGACATCTTCAGCCGCCTGCTTCGCGAACGCATCGTGTTCGTGACGGGGCAGGTCGAAGACGGCATGGCTTCGCTGATCACCGCGCAGCTGCTGTTTCTCGAAAGCGAAAATCCCTCGAAGCCGATCAGCATGTATATCAACTCGCCCGGCGGCGTGGTGACTGCCGGCATGGCGATCCACGACACGATGCAGTACATCAAGCCGCGCGTCTCGACCGTCTGCATGGGCCAGGCCGCCTCGATGGGCAGCTTCCTGCTGGCGGCAGGCGAACCCGGCATGCGCATCGCGCTGCCGAATGCCCGGATCATGGTGCACCAGCCTTCGGGCGGTGCACGCGGCATGGCCTCGGACATCGAGATTCAGGCCCGCGAGATCCTGCGCATCAAGAAGCGCATGAACGATCTCTATGTGAAATATACCGGCCAGAGCCTTGACGATATCGAGAAGGCGATGGACCGCGATACCTTCCTTGAAGCCGATGAAGCGATGAAGTTCGGCATCGTCGACAAGGTATTCGAAACCCGGCCCGAAAACGACGGCGGCGATGCCGAAGGTTCGGGCGGCGCGCCCGAGTAATTCGGGTGGCAAATCCCCGCACGGGCACGATGCGCGTGCGGGAATGGTGCGAGAATGTCGTAGGGTTTTGGCAACCCTGACACTTCAGCCTGTAGCAAGGGCAGTGTGGTACCTACGATATTGACCCAAATCCCATGGTCCCTACAGTCGGCCTTCGGCCGGCGGGGCGTGGGAAAGACGTTAGGATATGACCAAGTTGAGCGGAACCGACAGCAAATCGACCCTTTATTGCAGCTTTTGCGGCAAGTCGCAGCACGAGGTGAGGAAGCTCATCGCGGGCCCGACGGTGTTCATCTGCGATGAGTGCGTCGAACTGTGCAATGACATCATCCGCGAGGAAACCAAGGCGGGACTGACCGGCAAGAAGGAAGGCGACGTTCCCACGCCCGCCGAAATCTGCGCCACGCTCGCCGATTACGTGATCGGGCAGGATCGCGCCAAGCGCGTGCTCTCGGTCGCGGTCCACAATCACTACAAGCGCCTGAAGCACGGCGCGAAGGCCGGCGATGTCGAACTGGCGAAGTCGAACATCCTGCTGGTCGGCCCGACCGGCTCGGGCAAGACGCTGCTGGCGCAGACGCTGGCGCGCACCTTCGACGTGCCGTTCACCATGGCCGACGCCACCACGCTGACCGAAGCGGGTTACGTGGGCGAAGATGTCGAGAACATCATTCTCAAGCTGCTCCAGGCCAGCGACTACAATGTCGAGAAAGCCCAGCACGGCATCGTCTACATCGACGAGATCGACAAGATCACGCGCAAGGCGGAAAACCCCTCGATCACGCGCGACGTATCGGGCGAGGGTGTCCAGCAGGCGCTGCTCAAGCTGATGGAAGGGACCACCGCTTCGGTCCCGCCGCAGGGCGGGCGCAAGCACCCTCAGCAGGAATTCCTGCAGGTGGACACGACCAATATCCTGTTCATTTGCGGTGGCGCCTTCGCCGGGCTCGACAAGATCATCGGCGACCGCCTGCAGAAGCGCTCGATCGGCTTTGGCGCACATGTCGCCGACCCGGACAAGCGCCGCGTTGGTGAACTGCTCGAGAAGAGCGAGCCGGAAGACCTGCTCAAATTCGGCCTGATCCCCGAATTCGTCGGCCGCCTGCCGGTCATCGCCACGCTGCACGATCTCGATGTCGATGCGCTGGTGACGATCCTGCAGGAGCCCAAGAACGCCATCGCCAAGCAGTATCACAAGCTGTTCGAGCTCGAGGACGTCGAACTGACGTTCACCGACGAAGCGCTGCGCGCGATCGCCGAACGGGCAATCATGCGCAAGACCGGGGCCCGCGGCCTGCGGTCGATCGTCGAAGGTATCTTGCTCGATACGATGTTCGACCTGCCCGATCTCGACGGGGTGACCGAAATCGTCATCGACAAGGATGTGGTCGAAGGCAAGAAAGAGCCGGTCCAGGTCCATGGCGGCAAGAAGGACGATAAGAAGGAAGAAGCCGCCTGAACAGGCCTTCCTTCGGAGCGAACACAAAGCGCGCCGTCTGACCGGGTCAGGCGGCGCGCTTCTGGTTTCGGGTCAAAAAAACCCCGCCCGGCCTCTGCGGAGCGCCGGACGGGGGACAGGAGGATGCCGTGCCAGATGGGTCGTTACACGGCATCCGGGGGGATCGATCAGCTGGGGAGGAAGACCCCGTCGGTCACGTGGATCACGCCATTGCTGGTGTTCACATCGGCCTTGACCACATTGGTCGTGCGACCGGCTTCATCGGTAACCACGATGGTCTGACCGTCGAACGACGCGCTCAGCGTGTTGCCGGCGAGGGTCTGGAATTCGTAAGTGCCGCCAGCGTCGGTGATCGCCTGCGCGAGCGCGGATGCGGGAACGCGCCCGGCCACTGCGTGATAGGTGAGAATGCTGGTCAGCTGGCCCTTGTTCTCGGGCTGGAGCAGCGTGTCGACCGTGCCGGCGGGCAGTGCAGCAAAGGCATCATCGGTCGGCGCAAAGACAGTGTACGGCCCCGGAGCGGCCAGCGTGTCTACCAGTCCGGCAGCCTTTACAGCAGCCACCAGTGTCTCGTGCATTCCCGTGCCCATCGCGGTCTCGACGATGTTCGCCTGGCTCATTTCGGCTTTCTTGCCGTGATGGTCGGCCAGCGCCGGGCTCCCGGTAGCGAGTGCGAAAGCGCCCATCGCCGCGATCGAAGCAAGGGCCGAAGCCTTCAGTGAGGTAGAAAACGCCATATTGTAACTCTCCTTTGCGTCAGGCCCCGTCCTGCCTGTGCGAAGAGTTACGAGGGCTGCGTCCTTGCGGATGCATGCCGGGTCAAAAAAATCAGATCGTGGCGAATTCGGCCTCGGCGACAACCGGACCGGCTGCGGAATCCTCTGGCTTGCCGCCGAGCGGTTCGCGTGTCAGCAGCAGCTGCGAACCATCGTGCAAGGTGCGGGCGACGCTTTCCGGCACGCTGTGCGCCACGACCTCGCCCGGCGTCACCACGCCAAGCGAGACCAGCTCGCCTTCGGGCGGAACGAACCAGATTTCGTGATCGTGCACGCCATCTGCTTCGAGGCCGACCGCGCCGACCAGCAAGCTGCGGTCGTCCGGGAGATAGGTAAAATCGAGATTGAGCGGGGTGCCGCCTATCGGCATGGTTGCCGCCATCGGTGCCCGGGCGATGCGCTCGGCGGCCGGGTCCGGGCGGGTCTCCCCGGCGGGGCCAATCAATTGCGGCAGCGCGAGGAAGGCGAGCGCAATCGCCGCCGCCGCGCTGAGACCGCCCGCCCATTGCCAACGGCGCAGGCTGCGGCGCAGCGCGACGACCTGCGCGTTGCCGCTATCGGCACCAAGTTCGGCTTCGATGCGTTGCCACACCTCTTCGCGGGGCATGCGGGGGTCAATATCGTCGGCCAGCGGAGCGAGGCGCTCCTGCCACTCTGCGACATCTCGTGCGAAAGCGGGATCGGCGGATTCGCGTGCCCGAGCGGCGAGCAGATCCTCGCCCTCCAGCAGGCCAAGCGCATATTCGGCGGCAAGCAGTTGGTCGGCGGTCATTCGCCCATCTCCATGCAACCCTTGAGCTTCGCGAGTCCGCGGCGGATCCAGCTCTTCATCGTCCCCAGAGGTACATCCATCCGCTCGGCCAGCTCGGAATAGGTGCGGCCTTCGAAAAAGGCGGTGCGGATCGCCTCCCGCGGGGTTTCGTCCAGAGTTTCGAGGCAGGTGTGGACGCGCGCTTCGCGTTCGGAATCGATCATCATCGCTTCGGCAAGGGGGCGTTCGTCGGGAACGGGCGCAGCCTGATCCTCGGGGACTGCGGCCAGCCGGACTTTCCCTGCGCGCAACCGGTCGATCGCGCGATTTCGCGCAAAAGTGGCCAGCCACGATATCGGGCTGGCGCGCTCGGGATCGTAGCGATCCGCGCGCCGCCACAGCGTCAGGTAAACGTCCTGCAATGCGTCCTCGGCTTCTTTCTCATCGCCCAAGATACGGTAGCAGATGCCGAATAGTTTCGCCGATGTGGCGCGGTAGACCTCTTCGAGAGCCGACCGTTCGCCGGCGGCCAGGCGGCGCATCGCCGCCTTCAGCATTTCGCGGGCCTGGGGCGTGGACCGGCGCATCAGCAACCCGTCCCGCACGCCGCGCGGCTGGTTTCGATCTGGATGGTGGGATGCCCGATGCGGTGGTGGCGATCCAGTTCGCCCGCCAGTTGCCGGAGGAACCCGTCGCCCGGGTGGCCCGCGGGCATGACCAGATGCGCGGTCAGCGCGGTCTCGGTCGTGCTCATCGGCCAGATA